>Ga0247841_10000302_pt1 | contig 133600 bp, 104 predicted proteins | sample LaCruzMarch2015__2_FD_192410 | JGI IMG/M metagenome (GOLD analysis project Ga0247841, IMG submission 192410) | Freshwater microbial communities from meromictic Lake La Cruz, Castile-La Mancha, Spain - LaCruzMarch2015_18m | ecosystem: Environmental > Aquatic > Freshwater > Lake | place: Spain...
GAGAATGAACTCGAAAAATCAGAAAGGATACCCCCTTCTTTATAGATGAAAAATCAGTATACCGCCAAAACCCAATAATTAATTCAATTTCATTAACTTGCAGACTTTAGCCTGACGGCTATGGGGTAGTACCAGCGATGGAAGTGGGGGGGTAAGTAACTGAGGTTACTAAAATTAAAGGGTAGTCAGACATTATTTCGTAATGATAACTTTCAGGATTTATATCTGATCTTATTCTAAGTTACTATGACAATAGTAATGAAGCTTTACAATTCAGTGATGTCTGATACTAAAAAATAATCCCCTTTTTCTAATCGGTTTTCTTGCCTTGAGATATATCCACCTCAGGGTAGGTTTTTCGTTTAATGCTATAGGTCATATCCCATTTAATACAGTTGATCAGAAACGGGGCAGTTTTACTCCGATGAGCCAGCAAAGACTCGTTCCGCCTGATTCACTATAATATGCGATCTGGACTAATCTGGTCCCATCCGGGTACTATTGAATTCGATCTGGTCTAAACATGCTGAATAACATGTATTTAAAATTGTGGTTTCTTTAACTAAATTGTAATTTTATCAGGATAAAATCAATATTGACTCTAAGGCAGCACTTCACATACACAGTAACAAAAATTGAGAATCATGAGTTGATTGAAACAGGATTGTACAAGAACATCAGACATCCGGGTTATTTAGGACAGATGATTATCTTTATTGGAACAGCATATATTAAGAAATCCGACCATATTTTAAATATGTGGAGACCAGCATCCACTCTAAAAAACGGGGCGACTCCGAAAAGCCAGACGAGTAGGAAAAATTAATAATCGGTCAAAATGAAAACAAACAAAATTTTACTGGGTGGTATTGCAGGAGGTATAAGTTTCTTCATGCTTGGATGGATTATTTACGGTATGCTGCTGATGGATTTCATGGCATCGAACAGTAATCAATGTGCAGCCAGACCAATGCAGGACATGATCTGGTGGGCAATGATTTTATCTAATCTTGCTTTAGGGTTCCTGTTATCAATTGTGTTTACCTGGGCAAATACTAAAGGGGTGATTGCAGGGGCAAAAGTAGCCGGAATATTAGGATTACTGTTTGGTATCTCTATTGATTTTAGTTTCTATTCGATGACGACTATGTACCACAATATTATGATTTTATTTGTTGACATAGTTGCATACACCCTAATGACTGCAATTGCAGGAGCAGTGATTGCCTGGGTTATGGGAATGGGAAAGAAAGCGGCATAAGGGAAGCCTTAACATAGAATGGAAGTACAATTTTATCATTCTCTCAGAGTGGCTACTTTGGGAGAATGATGTTTAAAATGCCTAAAAAAACTTTTTTTCTGTTTTTTGCTAAACTGTAAGATACCTTCTTCAACAGAATTATACTCTTATCAAAAATATTTAATGATCAAAACTAACAGCAAACCCTGCCTGCTAATCATATTATTCATTCTGCTTTATTCTGCCGTAAATCTCTCAGGTCAGATCGCCGATTTCCACAGAGTCGAATGGAAGAGAGAAAAAATCGCACCAGGTCTTTTATGGAAATCATCCCATACAGTTTTAAACGATACAATTCCTCAGAATATCAATATTCTGATAATCAACCTTCATAAAAGAAAAATTTTCCTTTCCTATAATCCTGACAGTAACATAATTGTGAGTAAACAAGCCTCAGCAGCCGGAGCACTTGCCGCAGTGAACGGAGGGTTTTTTAACATCAGGGGTGGAGGATCGGCCACTTATATCAAAACCGGAGGTTTGATTAATGATCGGGATACGGCTAAAAAATGGACAAAAAATATAAATATGACTGGCTCAGTGCTGATTGATAAAAAAGGACATGTTACGCTTGAGCCTGCAAGGACAAACAGTTATTATGATGGACATCCTGATTATATCGATGTTCTGGTTACCGGGCCATTACTGATAAGCCAAAAAAGGAAAATTCAACTGCCTCCCACATTACTTGCTACTAACAAACATCCACGCACCTCCATCGGAAAAATAAGAAACCACAAAATCGTACTGGTAACCCTTGACGGCAGAACGAGCCAGGCAAAAGGAGTGACCCTTTCTGAACTGGCTGATATAATGATTTCACTTCATTGTTGTGATGCCGTCAATCTCGACGGTGGCGGCTCCACTACAATGTGGATATCCGGGAAACCCTTCAACGGCATAGTAAACATGCCATGCGACAATAAAAAGTTCGACCATGAAGGTGAGAGGGCGGTTTCTGATATACTTATTACTAAATAACCTTATAAAAATACAAATGGAATTCCACCTTGCCGGAATGATTTAATTTGATTATCATCTTCGGTTGGTGATTTATCAATCATGGCTTTTCCATACGGCTTCCTAAAAACAAATAATTTACGTATGAATAATTTATATCTGATCCTACTGATTTTCCTGTTATCATCCTGTATCTCATACAAACCAGCAACATCTTAAAAGGTTAGTGAAACTATCGGGGTTCAGTCGACCAAAGATGAAATTTATCAAAAACAAATAAATGGATGGTCACAACCTGCAAAGATTCAAAAAGCGTTGTTCTGCTTCAGGACCAGGTGCAAGGCAGAATAAAGGGAAAATATTTTGTAAAATGGGTATCCGCAACGGGATTAAACGGAGCAACAATGCCATTGGATGTATATTGTTTTATTACAATTTCAATATTGGATAATACAACAAGGATAGATATTGAACCATTTGGAGACCTGAAAAATTTTAGTTCAGTTATGACTCTCTTTACATATAGTCCGGAAAAATACAGAAGATATTAATGCCTTCTAAAATCGCAATTTGACAAAACTGAAAAATTTGAGGAAATATTTGATTCGTTGGCAGTTTATACAAATCAAAACTTTTATTCTGGCGGGACAATTAATACCGACAGATATAAACCACTAATCCGTCCGGATAATCCATATCCAGGTCCTCTAATGACAGAGGAAGATTATAATAAGTCAGAATACACATATTTTTTCACATTCCCTATACCCAGAAGGGGAATACCATTACCGCCAGTTGGAACGACTTCGAATATCCTTCCCCCAACTCCCCTTACCCCCGCACAAGTAATGCCACCTTTATTCTTCAAAGCGACAATACGCTTTCATTTACGATCACCTCATCGGTGACGTAAAGCAATTCGGGTGGCTATACAAATAACATAACCCGCAGTGCTTCAGGCACTGCCGTGCCGAGATATTATACCGGGCTTGAAGAGAAATATATCGATTACAGGGCCGAAGAGAGCTATAAAGTGCTTCAGACCGCATCATTTAAAGAAGTAGGTAATAGGGGTTATTTGAAGGAAACTACCGGATTTTATTACGAGCCGACAAATGCAGGCAAGAAGCTGGAAATTACCTTTGAAAAATAGAACAACGGGGTAAGCAGTTTTATCTTTGTCAGATCAGGTGAACACACATCGTATTTACCCTTGCTTGCTTATCCGCTCCAGTTTTTCCAGATTAACAACCTTAATTTTTCTTCCATCCATGGCAATTACTTTTTCACCCACAAAAATTGATAGTGTCCTGATGGCATTTGAAGAGGTCATGTTCGAAAGATTTGCAAGGTCTTCACGGGGTAAATAAACTCTTAACGTCTTATTATCATGTTCAAATCCATATTTCTCAATAAGAAGAAGAATTGATTCTGCAAGCCGGCCACGGATATGTTTTTGGGTCAGGCTAACAGTCCGGTGATGTGAAAACCCAAGTTCCAGGGCCAGATCTTTTAACAATGAAAGGGAAAAATCGTAATTCCTTAACAAAACATTAAAAAGGATATCCGGGGGAATTGTAATGATCTCTGAGTCTTCAATTGCAATTGTCGTACCATTGTGAGGTTCACCGGCAATCAGGGACCGGTAACCAATCAGGCCATTTTGGGTAATCATCCTGATGATCTGTTCCCGGCCACTGATCCCCTCTTTGATCAGCTTTACCATCCCCTCTTTCAGGTACTGCATTCCGGTCGGCATCTCCCCTTCCCGGTAAATGAATTCATTTTTTTTATATCGCGTTATTTCAAAGTTCTTTTCAAGAATGGACTTTTCGTCGGGTTTTAAAAGATTAAAAATACAATTCTCACCCTTAAACAGATTCTCAAAAAAGTTACCCGAATCCATCATTGATTGCCCGATTAGATGTTATAAAGCATCAAAATTAAATATTTTATCGAATCATAATGCATATTTTGCAACAATCGGCATTTTACGTCCAAATCCGAATGCTTTTGATGAAACGCGAAGAATGGGAGGTGTCTGAAAACGCTTGTATTCATTTCGGTTTACCATAAGAACTGTACGATGAACTGTCTCCTCATCAAAACCCATTTCAATAATCTCAGAGGGACTTTTCGCAAGTTCAATATAATCAAATAATATTTTGTCAAGAACTTCATAGTCAGGAAGTGAATCAGAATCTTTCTGATCCGGACGTAATTCTGCAGAAGGTGGTTTCAAAATTGTATTAATGGGGATTATCTCATTATTCCTATTAATGAAATTTGCCAACCCTATGACATCAGTCTTGTAAACATCGCCCAAAACAGATAATCCTCCGTTCATATCACCGTATAATGTTCCATAACCAACAGCAGCTTCACTTTTATTGGAAGTATTTAATAAAATGTGGCCAAATTTATTTGATAAGCTCATTAAAAGTGTCCCTCTGACGCGCGCCTGAATATTTTCCTCAGTGATATCCAGAGCTAATCCGTTGAAAACAGTTTTCAATGCCAAATCGAATGCAACTACTATATCATGAATTTTAATTATATCATATTTAACACCCAGATTATCTGCCAATTTAACTGCATCGCCGACCGAATGTTCCGAGGAAAACTTAGAAGGCATAAGTAATACGTGAATATTGGCTGCGCCAAGTGCTTTTTCGGCAAGGACCAATGTAACTGCCGAATCAATACCTCCCGAAAGGCCAAGTGTCGCTGTTTTAAATCCGGTCTTACCAAAATAGTCCCTGATTCCCAGCACCAGCGCGTCAAAAATCTTTGCAACCGTTCCCGTTTCCGGCTGGAGAACCTTTGGCTTATTTTGATTATTTGTATCGATAATTGTAAAATCGTCCGAAAAGTATGCCATTTCATGGAGGATATTTCCGTTCCGATCTACAAACAAGGATCCACCATCAAAGATAAGTTCGGTTTGCGCGCCAACCTGATTGACATAAATTATGGGAACCTGGTATCGTTTTGCATTATTAAGAAGAATATCTTTTCTGAGTTTGGCCTGATTATATGAAAAAGGAGATGCCGAAATATTAATAATCAGATCAGGATTTTGACGGCAATACTCTTCAACAGGGCATACCGAATAAAGATTCTCCCTGCCGAATGTACTGAAGACAGGTTGGTTATACCAAAGATCCTCGCAAATCGTTACGGCCAGTTTCAATCCGTTGAGTTCAATTAAATTAAACTCGCGGTTTGGTTCAAAATGGCGGTATTCATCGAATACATCATAAGTTGGCAGAAGTGTTTTGCTATGTATGCTTTCGATCCGGCCATTTTTCAAAAAATAAGCCGAATTGAACAACATCTTCCCGTTTGGTGAACTGTTGATACTTGGGGCACCTACCAATGCCGCTATTCCTATGCAATGTGCGGCGATACAATTCACTGAATCAACACACTTATCAATAAATTCACGTCGTTCCAGCAGGTCATTCGGATAATAGCCGCAAACGGCAAGTTCGGAGAAAACAACAAGTTCAGCACCTTCGCTTTTGGCTTTTTCAATTTTTTGAATAATCTGATTCCTGTTAGCCTCAAAATTCCCGATATGAAAATTTAACTGTGCGAGTGCTATTTTCATTAAAATGATTTTTTAGTTTTTGATGAACCATTAATTTTTTAAAAAATGCCAGCATAAGTTTTTTCATGATCAAAAGAATTTTGATTCGTGTTATCCCTTCCATTTTATACTTTTACACCAAGTAACAGAACAAATGTAGTCAAAATTCAAAATAGTGATCAATGAAACGAGCATGTTTCCAAAATACGAAAACGGGCATTAACGATTTCGAGCTATTCAGTGCAGATTTAAGAAAACCAGGGTTATTACTGCAAAACAAAATATTCCAACTTCTTTTACTGGTAATTATGTTCGCTGGTTGCGGAGGAAATCCATTAAATGTTGATGTTTCGACTATAGATATAAAGCTTGAAATTAAACGGCTTGACCACGACATTTATAAAGTGGATTCACATAATCTGCAGGAAAGTATTGCTGAATTAAAACAAAAGTACAGTTCATTTTTTGACACATATAATGAAAATGTAATTGCCATTGGCGATCCCTCCGGCTCATTCTACTTATCCTATCTCAAAGCATTCCTTAATGATACGGTAAGGGTATCATCACGTTTAAAAATCGATTCTGTTTTTTCCGATTTGACAAATCTGGAGAATGAACTTGAAAGTGCCTTCAGACATTACAGATATTACTTTCCTAAAAGGACTATTCCTCAGATAATAACAATGATCTCCGGATTTAACCAATCAGTTGTATTGACAAATGAGGCTATAGGGATAAGCCTTGACAACTATCTTGGAGCCGATTGTCCTTTTTACGTTATGCTGGGTCTTCCTGAATATAAAAGGCAGAACATGTATAGTGATAAAATTCCGACTGATGTGCTCTATGCCTGGGCGATTTCAGAGTTTGATTTTGATGAATCAAGGAACAATCTGATATCAAACATGATTTATCAGGGGAAAATAATCTATTTTCTTGATGCAATGTTTCCCAAAGAACCAGATTATCTTAAAATCGGGTTCCGGCCTGAAAAACTCGAATGGTGCAAAAACAATGAATCAGGAATGTGGACCTTTCTTGTAGAGCACAAGCTGCTTTTCAATACGGATCGGATGAACATTGTCAGGTTCGTAAACCCGGCACCGTTCACCTCAAATTTTTCACCTGAGTCGCCCGGAAGGACTGGCGTTTGGCTTGGTTGGCAAATAGTCAGGAAATACATGAAAAAAAATCCGGGAATTACTCTTCCGGGTTTGATGTCGGAAAATGACTATCAGAAGATATTGAATGATTCGGGATATTCGCCGGAATATTAAAAGACAAAAGATGAAAGGCAAATGATAAAAGGTTCATTCTTAAAATATGTCCTTCTAAATATGTATTAGATTTGCAGAAGTCAAAGATTGGAATATGTTCGGTCTTAAAATTATTTATTAAACCTATTGATATGGGTAAAAAAATTGCAATTCTCACGGCTGGGGGGGACTGCCCCGGACTAAATGCGGCTATCAGGGGTGTCGGCAAGACAGCAATTGTAAACCATGGAATGCAAGTAATTGGGTTTACCGCCGGTTTCAGTGGCTTAATCAGGAAAGAATACATTAACCTTGATGAAATGAATTTGTCAGGTATTCTTACCCTGGGAGGGACGATCCTCAGAACTTCAAGGGAGAAGCCTTTCAAGCTGGATAAGGGGTTAGTTTTTAATAACAAACCCGGACTGATAAAGAAAAACTATGAAGAACTTGGACTCGATTGTGTTGTCTGTATCGGAGGGAACGGGACAATGAAAACTGCCCACCTGCTATCAATGGAAGGTCTTAATGTTATTGGAATTCCAAAGACAATTGACAATGATGTATTTGGCACCGAGATAACTTTTGGGTTTGACTCGGCTGTAAATATTGCAACTGAAGCTATTGACAGGTTGCATTCTACTGCCAACTCACATCAGCGGGCTATGGTAATTGAAGTGATGGGACACAATGCCGGATGGATTGCCCTCTACGCAGGCGTAGCGGGTGGTGGTGATATAATCCTTATTCCCGAAATCGGATACGATATCAACAAGGTATGCCGGACTATCGAAAGCAGGTTTTCTAAAGGGAAGGTATCTGCTATTGTCGTAGTAGCCGAAGGTATCGAAAAACCTGAGAATATTTCAGCTGCATCTTATCTTGTCGGGAAAATTCAGCAACTCACAAACATCGAGGCACGCGAAACAAGGTTAGGTTACGTCCAGCGGGGCGGAACCCCCTCAGCGATGGACCGGATTCTTGCTACGCGCTACGGAGCTTATGCCACGGAACTTATCGCCAGAGGTGAATACGGCAGGATGGTCGCCATTCACGGTGGTGTCCTGAGTTCTATGCCACTGGAGGAGGTTGGTGGTAAACTTAGTCTGGTAGACCCCAACCATTCACTCATTAAAAAAGCGAGAAATATGGGTGTTCTGTTTGGGGACGAACAATGATAGGATAACCCTGATATGAAGGGATATATAACTAAAATAGTAAATGATCAATTAATGAAACAATCCGGTTTTTTGACGATCCGGAAATTGAACTTCAGGATTTTTCTTTAGCTTTGCGTTTGATTTCCAGGTTTTAGTCAAATTACTGTTCCCGTTTGAAAGACCTTTTACAAAATCAGAAAACAAATTACTAATAGATGAAACGGAAATTTGTAACACTTGCCTTCTTCTTTTTAATAATCCCATTACGGATAATATATGCTCAATCTTTTGCCGATATTCAATTTGAAAAAATGGATTTCAGTTTTGGTAAAATCAAAGAGGAAGCAGGACCGGCAAATTACAACTTTTCATTTACAAATACCGGTAAAATACCACTTATTATTCAGGGTGTTGAGGCTTCATGCGGCTGTACCACACCAGAATGGAGCAGGGAACCAATTCTTCCGGGTAAAAAAGGAGTGATTAAAGTATCATACAATCCGGAACAACGTCCGGGAATATTTACCAAAAGCATCACTGTAAAGGCGAATATACCTAAATCTGTAGTTGTGTTAACGATTTCAGGCGAAGTGGTCCCGCGTGTTTTGGGCATTGTGGATCTTTATCCTGTTGATTTTGAAAAAATCAGACTTGCATCCAATGAGTTATCATTTGTGAGAATTAAAGATAACGAGGTAATAACTGATACCCTTCAGTTTTATAATCCCGGGATATCTCCTGTATCGGTTAATTTCAAAATAGTCCCCACGCACATTACAATCAAGACTTATCCTTACTTAATTCAACCCAAATCAAAAGGATATTTCCTGGTCACCTTTGACGCAACTAAAAAACCGGCATACGGTTATGTAACAAATCGTATATATCTGTCGTTCAACGGAGACGACAAATATAACAATGCAATCAAGGTGAGTGCCACAATTGAAGAAGACTTTTCCAAACTTAGTCCATCCGAGGTGGCCAACGCACCTCAGATAGAGTTCAGCACGAGGACCTTCGATTTTGGTGAAATTCAGCAAGGAAAGATTGCAGATTACACATTTAAAATTACAAACAAGGGTAAAAGGGAACTGGTTATACGCAGCGTGACAGCATCATGCAGTTGTACTACTGGTCAACCTGCATCAAATTTGGTACAACCTGGCAATAGTACTGAAATGAAGATATCTTTTGATTCAAATGGAAAAATTGGAATGCAGAACAAAATAATAACGATTATCTCCAACGATCCGGGTCATTCAACTTCAATTTTGAGGGTGACAGGAACAGTTAAAAGGTAAATAAAACAATGAGCCATCATCATCCCGAAAACGATCCTCAGTATATCGGACTGAAAGTCAATCCTGGAATCGAAATGCCCGAAGCTGTCAATGCAGATTCGGTAAATCGGTTTCTGAAAAAGGGGAGACGTAAGATTCTTTCATCCGACGCTTATCTGAATGGCATTCTTAAAGGGAATATATCAATTCTCAGTCAGGCAGTTACACTTGTGGAGAGTAACAAACCCGAGCACCAGAAGGTGGCGCAGGAGATTATTATTAAGTGCCTTCCCCATGCCGGAAAATCTGTAAGAATAGGGATTACCGGTGTTCCCGGTGCTGGTAAGAGTACGTTTATTGAATCGCTTGGAAAACTTATCACGGGCGAAGGAGGTAAGTTAGCCGTTCTTGCCGTTGACCCAAGTTCGCAACGCTCAAAAGGATCTATACTTGGTGATAAAACCCGGATGGAGCTACTTTCAGCTGATCCAAAAGCATACATCCGCCCCAGCCCATCGGCTGGATCATTAGGAGGTGTTGCCCGTAAAACCAGGGAGATCATCATCTTGTGCGAAGCAGCAGGGTTTAGCACGATATTTATCGAAACAGTTGGGGTAGGACAGTCCGAAACGGTTGTACATTCAATGGTTGACTTTTTTCTGCTGATTCAGATAGCCGGAGCAGGTGATGAGCTCCAGGGTATTAAACGTGGAATCATGGAAATGGCTGATGCTATTTTAATAAACAAATCAGATGGGGACAATCACGACAGGGCTCAACTGGCTGCAACCCAGTTTAGAAGTGCGCTTCAACTGTTTCCGCCAACAGGATCCGGATGGAATCCTCCTGTATTAATATGTTCTGCACTTAAGAATACCGGCATTTCTCAGGTTCGGAATACGATAAATGAATACATAGAATTAACTAAAGGTAACAACTATTTTATGAACAGACGACAGGATCAGGCCAGATTCTGGATGTATGAAACCATTAACGAGACCCTTCGTAATAATTTCTACTTCAATAAGCAGATCCGGGCCAGGCTTCAGTTGTACGAACAGTTAGTTCTGACTAATGAAATGAGTTCCTTTGTCGCCGCAAACGAATTACTGGAGATCTATTTCGATTCTTTGGGAGGTGAATGACTGCTGTTTGTAATTTAATTTGTTTTGATACCTTTGTTAACTAAATTTATAAATTAGAAATCAATAAAACTGTAAAATATTAACTGATGAGAAATATTCTAATTATTGTCATGGCCTTTGCAGGCCTTCTCTCCTGCGCAAAACCGGTTGGATTCGTTATAAAAGGGCAAATCAAGGGAAAAGATAGTGGTTCTATCAAATTAATGAAATATGGTGACGGCAATTGGATAATTGAAGACTCGGCCAAAATTGAAAAGGGAAAATTTGAATTAAAAGGGAATACCACACTACCTGAGTTACGCCTAATTTCATTAAGCCCACAAACTGTTGTGGCTCAGTTTTTTGCAGAAAACGGAACTCTTACAGTAATCGCCGATGCCGATAGTTTGAACAAAACGGAGGTCACAGGATCAAGATCTAACGATGAATTTTCAATCCTGACAAAAGAGCTTACGAATATCACAAAGGAAACCCAGGATTTACAGAAAAAATATTCTGAAGCCATGCAAAGCGGTAACGAAGATGGGATGAAAAGAGCTCAGATCGACTACCAGGCAATGATGGGGAATCAAAAAGTTTACGCCAGGAATTTTATTCGTGAACATCCTAAATCATCTGTTTCACCACTGGTTGCGCTGATGCAGTTTGGGCAGGAGATGACTGCTCACGACATAGATACGCTGGTCGCTTTTCTCGATCCATCAGTCCGTCCTTCAGTTTATGTACTTGAGCTTAAGAAACTAGCTGATAAGATGAGGATTACTAATGTTGGAGGTCCGGCTCCTGATTTTACTCAAAATACCCCCGAAGGTATTCCATTTACTTTGTCTTCGCTGCGGGGTAAAATTGTGCTTATTGATTTCTGGGCTTCTTGGTGCAAACCTTGCCGCCAGGAAAATCCAAATGTTGTTGCGGCTTACAACAAATACAAAGAAAAGGGTTTCGACATTCTTGGTGTTTCTCTCGACCGGGAAAAAGGAGCCTGGGTAAAAGCCATTGCCGACGATCAGCTGACGTGGCATCACGTTTCTGATCTTAAATTCTGGCAAAATGAAGCAGCGGTAAAATATGGTATCCAACAAATACCCAGTTCCGTGCTGTTAGACAGAGAAGGAAAAATCATAGCCAAAAACCTTCGGGGTGAAGAGCTGGCAAAGAAACTGGCAGAATTACTTCCATAGAGAACCGGGAATATTGCCAGGTAAAAAAATTAGATTATACCTTTTTTACACGGATCGCGTTTAGCCCCTTTAAACCTCGCTCAAGTTCAAAGGTTACTACATCGCCTTCCTTAACATCTTCCAGGAGACCGTTGACGTGAACAAAAAATTTCTCCTGGGTCTCATGTTCTTTAATGAAACCGTACCCTTTTGAATCGTTGAAGAATTCAATTCTGCCTTTACGCTCTGTAATTACTTCTTCCTCTTCCCTCCTGGGAACACTGATTTCAATGCTACTGGCATTTACCTTTCTTTTTTTGGAAGGATCTGGCGGGGTATCTGTGAGGTTTCCATTTTCATCTACGTAGGCAAGCATATTTTCCAGCTCACCCCCTTGTGAGTTTGTCTTTCGTTCTTCCCGTTTCTGGTTCTTATCCTGTCGTTTTTTTAAACGTTTTTTCTCTTTTTCTTTCTTGTTAAAGGTATCTTGTGATTTAGTCATTAAAAAAAATTAATTAAAAAGGTATTTATGTGATCACCGTCGCACAAAGATACAAAAAAAAATAGAACTTTTATCTGTTCACTGGAATTGAAAAGGCAAGAAACCGGGAGTTATATCTGACTGAACGTACAACTCCGTCATTTCCTTTACGAGCAGTCAGCCGTTTTCCGCTCAACCAGGCAATCAGCTGCAGTCCAGTCAGTCCCAAATGTTCAGCTGATAAAATTTCCCGATCGTCACTCTTACGCATTGCCGTCAGATGTACTTTTAACAATTCCGATAATTCTAATTCCTCGAAGGTTTTTTCTTCAGGGGTATTTAAGGTCATCAAGGCCAACCGGATGTCTGCAGACTGATTGAAGCATATCGATCTGGGTTTTAAAAGAAGAGACACAGTTTCCCTGACAGGTACATGTATAATTGGCTCTACTTTTTTTTGAATCTCGAATTCTGCTTGTAAATTCGATTTTTTATGTGTAACCTCAACAGGCTTTTTTCGTCTGCCTGTAATCTTAATAGTTTGAAAAGTTTTTATTTTATCTTCCAAAGGTCTTGTTTTAGTTGTATCAGAAATATGGCCAGCCAGATTTTTAGATTCAGTAACACTGGTTCTCTTTTTTCCCGGGGTACCGGAACCGGGAACAAAAAGGAGGTAAGCCACAAAAATAATTGCTGCTGCCAAAGTCATCCTGAACAATAATGGGATGACACTTCCTGTCTTTTTTAGCTGATCTTTATTTTTGAAAATAATATTTCTGTCAGGAATAAGTTTCAATCTTCCAAACAGTTCTGCGTCAGTTGATTTTATAGGATTCCGGGACAACCAGGATTCAAAATTTGCCCTCTCCCTTACTTCAAGGTCACCTTCGTGGTAAGCAACCATACGATCATGTAATATTTGATCCTGCTTGGCTTCCGATATTTTAAGCTGCTCTTTAAAATCGAATTGTATTGAATTATTTGAAAGAAGTGTCAGGAAATCACCTGTCGCGAGTTCATCCGCCAGATCGGGATTCTGAAACAGAAATGCCTGAAATTCATCCGCCATTAAAGGGTCCAAATTCCTTTCAAGAAAATCCAGAAACCAACTTTCATAATTTGACCTGGTTATCTTCATATTACACAACGTTATGAATCTGACCAATATAACTCTTTAAAAAAATGCGTGCCCTGTATATGTATACCTTTACCTGCACCTCAGTTATTCCGGTAATTCCGCTGATTTCACGATACGAATAACCCTCATAATCCCTGAGCAGAACCACAGATCGTTGTATTGAGGGCAGCCTTTGTACGGCTTTATGCAGCACTTCCTGTAAATCTGAATACCCGTGGCCGGTAACAGGTTCTGATATTTTCTTCCAATCAGGCAAAGTTTCATGTCTGGCTTTTCTGATATAATCGATCACAGTATGATGTGCTGTCGTAAAGAGGTAGGCTTTTACCTTCTCTTTATCAATATCCAGGTGGTGAAACCACAGTTTTTCATAGCAATCCTGAATAATATCCTTGGATTTTTCAGAATCGCAGATATTTTTAAGTACGAATCTGTATAGCCCATCGGCCCACAAATCGACAGCCCGGTTAAAATCATTAATCGTCATCAAATCATCTAAGCGTTTCAGGTAAGCATTACAGATTATAAGACGTACGAATGCCATGGATTGTTACAAATTCAATCCAAAATGAAATTTATTAACTGATTTCGTATCTGACGGATACTTCCTTCTAATTGGTCTGAACAAGCATGTCTTTGGTATCCAAAGCCTTAATGGCTTCAAGAAGTGTAGCATCTATTTTGCTGATCACAGAATAAAACCCCACTTCGCCAATGATATTCCGGGCTACATAAGCGACCAACTGTGTCCCGATAATTTTACCGGATATAACCAAATCTTTGGCATCGGCTTTAATGCCCTTCCTGGCAGCATATTCCACAAACGAATACAGTACTTTTCGTTGTATTAAATAGTCTTCAAATTCTTTTCCTGTTTTTAGTTTGCCAAGTTCTGCCCGGTTTTTATCCGAATAATCGAAAGCGTACTGATATATGAGTCCTTTCTGAATTACTTTGGCAAAAAAAGGAGACATTCCCGAAGTATCAGCAGCCACGAAAATATCGGGCATAATTCCGCCACCACCATAAACTACTCTATTCTTGCGGGTAAAATACTTAAGCGTATCGCTGTAATGGATACTGTCCTTTTGTTCAAATTCGCCATGTGTATAGCGACGCCTGATGTCACCATTATAATCATCGGTCCCATTTTTATAGGACTTTTGTATGCATCGTCCTGCAGGAGTGTAATAACGGGCAACGGTAAGACGGATAGCAGAACCGTCGAAAAACGGAATTTGTTCCTGTACCAGGCCCTTACCAAAAGTGCGCCGTCCGATAATAGTCCCACGATCATTATCCTGAATGGCACCGGCAAATATCTCACTTGCAGAAGCTGAATATTCATCAACAAGTACTACAATTTTTTTACCAAAAAAAGCTCCTTTCCTGTCGGCATTGAAAGTTTTTTTTGGTTGAGTCCGACCCTGGGTGTAAACGACAAGTTCACCGTTATCAAGAAATTCGTTTGCCATTTTAATTACGGCTCCAAGGTAGCCACCCGGATTTCCGCGTAAATCGATTATTATCTGATCGGCACCCTGCCTGACAAACCTGGAAACACCACTCATAAATTCATCGTAAGTCCTGTCGGCAAAGCGCCCTACTTTTATGTATTCCGTATTTCTCTCAATCATATAGTTAACATCAATGCTGGTTAGCGGAATCTCTCCTCTGATAATTTCAAACGGGATCATTTCCGCAAATCCTTTACGGGCAATAGTTACATTTACCCTGGTCCCCTTTTCTCCCCTAAGCTTTTTAAGCACCTTTTCATTGGTTACCTTAACGCCGGCCATTATAGAGTCATTAACCTTAACAATACGGTCACCAGCCCTGATGCCAAGTTTTTGCGAAGGACCTCCTGAAATAACATCAATAACCATGATAGTGTCGTTTTGAATAGAGAACTGCACACCTATACCACTGAAATTTCCTGACATCTCCTCTGTAACTTCCTGCATATCCTTAGCCGGAATGTAAACAGTGTGGGGATCAAGCTGTTTAAGTATTTCCGGTATTGCCGATTCAACAATTTTTTTAGTGTCGATGGAATCAACATAATTTCCCTCAATAAGGTTCAGGATTACACCAACTTTATTGGTGCTATTGGCACCCATAATCCGAGAACCTGATTGTATCCGGTTCTGAAGTTTCACACCGACAAAAATGCCTGCAATTACAAACAAAGTCAATAAAACCGGCATCCAGATTACTATTTTCCGAGTTTTGTTTTCCATCATAATTAATCAGTTCAAATATTTAAAGATCCACTTTTATCACCTCAATTCCAGCTCTTTCAAGCAATTCGATTCCATCATTCATATGATAGGATTCCGAAAAAACAACTTTTCTGATACCAGCCTGTATAATCAGCTTTGAGCATTCAAGACATGGTGAAGAAGTAACATACAATGTTGCCCCCTCGCTGCTGTTGTTCGATTTGGCGACTTTGGTAATTGCGTTTGCTTCAGCATGAAGAACGTAAGGCTTTGTTTTATCGTTCTCATCTTCACAGATATTCTCAAATCCGGAAGGTGTACCGTTGTATCCATCAGAGATGATCATTTTATCCTTTACCAAAAGGGCACCTACCTGACGACGGATACAATACGAATTTTCGGCCCATATCACTGCCATTCTAAGATAACGAATATCTAGTTTCAATTGTTTTTCAACATTCCGTACGCCCATTTCAATATGAATATTTAATCGCCAAAAGTAACAGAAAATGTTGAGGGTTCAATAAGTAAAATGTACAGCAAAAAAATTATGAAGTCTTATGGTCAATAGTTCAATTAAACCAGTAGGAGAGTTTTAATACAAGAGTCCGGTTTTTCACCTTCATATATCCGGGAAAATAGTTATCGGAATAGACAAGAAAAAAGTCCGAAACCGGCATATACCTCCATTGGAATCTTGCATTGATATTCAGGTTATCTGATTGATTATTATATTGCATGTAGGTCGTAAAGAATAGTTTATCGGTAAATGTTATATCCAGTTTTGGCCCAAGCAGCCAGAATCCGGTTCGTTGCCATGGCAGTGGCAGCACAAGTTCATTGTAACTGTATATAAGTGAAATATAACCAAAAGGTTGGAAACGGTAATTCAAGGTGCCTTGTATAAACCACTTTGTTCCGTTAAAGTATCCTCCATAGCCCGATTGAATATTATATTTAAACATCTTCCGGTTATCAGAATTAAAAAGTAATGAATATTCATTCCAACTGTAACTGCTCCCTGATGGCAGAAAGTTTAATCCTTGATTTATCGGATCGAAATCCTGAAGCAAAAGAACATACCAAAAATTACTTTTTATTTGAAACAGCGCACGGTTCTTTAATTGGAAAATATAATTAAGACTTGCCTCACGATCAGTAATCTCGTGATTGTCAGGCCTGTAAAAATTATCTATTTCTGTGAGAAAACCATGATACTCAATTGGTCCACATTTAGGGTAAAACTTCACGGTGGCTCTTGGGTTAACCTGGAAAACATCCTGACGTGGCACATATCCTGCTTCAGCATTAAAACCGTTTCCTACATAGAGTTGTAATAATTCTAACAGATAAGACTTCCGTGAAAAGACCAGATTCATTCCCTGCGAATACTCGCTGGCAGCAACGGTATTGGGTGTAAAAGACTTCTGAACAAAGAACTTACCTGTCAGGAAATTTTTTCTGCCTGCCATATTATATTCTAGTCCGGCTACCCTGTTATAGAAATTTCCATTCCAGTTGGCCGGGCTATTCAATTGTTCTTTATTCACAAATATCGCCCCGATATTTGAACGTGAAAAAATTTTCTTTTGTACAGAAGCAACAATAAAATTCCGTGAAAGATATTCGCCTTCTTTACCGGTTTGCATATCCATAAACCCAATGCGCCAATCCTGCCCAATTTTTCCACTTAATCTTGCTCCGGCATTTACAGGTGCATCGAGTCCTATTCGTCTTGAGAAGAAAGGACGGGTATTTAAAGTCCCGAAATTACCAAAAAGGTCGCTGTTATCTAAAAAAAATTGCCTTTTCTCCGGGAAATAAAGTTCGTACCGTTCCAGATTAGTGATCTGATCGTCAATTTCAGCCTGAGAGAAATCGGGATTATATGTTAAATCAAGATTTAGCGATGAAGAGAGTCCCAACTTTGCATCGAATCCGAAATTTTTGCGAAATACCGTGTTTTTAACTTCCATAAAATTGCGCGAGACACTGCCAAACATGTAAGGGATCAGCGATAGTTTAAGTCCTGATACAGGGGGAGGTGTTTCCCATTTAAGCTGTCCCGTATAGGCAAGAGAAGCTGTTGGGAATTGGCGGGGTACGGGTGCCCACGCCGATTTTTCATTTAATTTCAGATCCAGGCGCGAAAACTGAATATTCCAATGATCAATACCCGACTTGTACCGTACTGATTTAAATGGAATTCTCATTTCTGATACCCATTTATCAGGATAGTTTTTCGTTTTTGATTCCCATTTACAATCCCATATTAAATTTACGAAAGACCCGCCGCTCATAGTCCCGTCCCACATTGCACCGGCAGCATTTACACCAAATGAGTAGCCTGTCGTCTGATCATTAAATGAATCTATGAATACAAGAAAATTATCATTAAATGAAAAATTAAAGTCTTTTCGTAATGACTCAACAAGCCGCTTCCCGGGAAGGGTGTCATGAAAAATAACAGCAATATAGAAAGCTTTAGCGTCATAAGTCAGCATCACTTCCGATTTGGCAATGCTGACGCCTGTATCATAGGGGAGTACCATAAAAAAATCTTTTGCCCTTTCTGCCTTCAGCCAGGACTCTTCGTCAATGATTCCATCGAGTTTAATAGCACCATCCTTTCTATATGCATGTATTTTATAAGCCTGATTTACAGTACCTCCGGAATTCTCTTTTTGTAATAACGGAACAGGCCGTTTGCCATTTATCAAAGTCGGGTCATTGCCTTTAACCCCAAAAACACAGAGCAACAGACAGAGTATTGTGCAAGCGGGAAACTTATCCGACATTATGAGAAAATTATCAGGTGCAATGGCTATTTGGCAAATGCTGATTTGATCTGCTCAATCGATACACCTATAATTTTCGTGGTGATCTGATTTAATTCTACTTCATTTCCAACAAAATGGAATATTCGCTGTGTATGTGTAAGGCTTTCTCCGTGAGCAAGGAATGCGGCGGGGGACGAACTCTCTATTTCATAAAACGGACCCATCTGACTACCATCATCGAGAGGCCCATCGTTGTACGAATTAATTACATCTCCTTTAAAAGGCTCTTTCTGAATTTCCCAAAGTTGATTTATGTAGCCTGAAGAGCTGACAGGACTGGTAAACTGAAGGATGGTGAGCATTTTGCGGATTGGATCATAACTTAATGCAAGAGTAGTCGCCCTTTTTTCTGAAAGTCCAATTTTGCTGCGATGTTTACCATCAACTTTAAAATACAGGAGACCCTTTTCAATTTTGAGACGGTCGGCAGGTATTTTACCAAAATAGGTGGTTGTGGCTATCGTTCCTAATTTTTTTTCTTCACCCTGAATATACGGTATAACCACAACACTGCTTACTGAAGGGTTGAGCATGGCAAGGATCCAGATATTTACGGTACCTTTTTCGCGGGTCCATTTTTCAGAACCGGAATTGGTAAGTGTATTTGCAGTTTCGAACCCCACCCATTTTATGGTAGAATCTGGCGAAATTCCAAGGGCGCGGTTTAGATCTTCTGCCGACAAAAGTTTAACATTACGGCTGAGCGAGGCCAGAATTTGCGTTCCTGAATAATTCAGCAGTTGTAATTCCTTTTTCATGGTCACACTAACCGAATCATGTGATTCAAGTTTCCATGGCTCAGTATCAAGTCCGGCAGGAGTTTGCCAATTTTCAAAAATCATTTTCACGCCCGGCTTAAAAAATATTGAAAACTGTCCTCCTTCAGGACCGAGCCACATACGCTCTTCACCACCATAGGCATTTATATGAGGGACAGGAGAATTGGCATTCAATGCTTTGTAATTGATCCAGCCGCAACTGTTCCCATTTAACCCCGTAGCTGTGCTGGTAAAGACTTTACCCTGATACTTAGGAGATACTATTACCTGAGCCTCACCATTTTTTAACACTAGTATGCTATCTTTGGATTTCAGAAACTGAAGGTCGTAACCAAAAGTTCCTTTTTCAAACTTTTCTTCTTTTATCGCTTTTTTTATATTCAACCCACACGATAGAAGAATTACCAATAATGTCAAACTCAAAATATCCGGAGAAAATTTCATATCTAATTTATTGTCTTGTTATTCAACCCTTAATTGGCATTAACAGCCAGACATGGTAATCAATATTTAGCCATAACCGCTTCATTGACAGCCTCCCGTATCTCAAGGTAATTCTTCTGGCGATCCTTGAAGCGAATATTCTTAACGAATACGATTGCGGCATAATTACGCTTAATATCAATCCAGGGATATGTACCAAACAAACCGGGACTGCTAACAACATTGGTCTTGCCCGCCTTATCCTTTTCCAGAATCCATTCACCCCAACCATATTCGAACCCTGATGCTTCAGCTGGAGAATAAACAACCTTTACATTCTTCGTCCGGCTAAGTTGCATCATATCAATTGTCTTAGGGTTAATAATCTGATGCCCCCTGAAATTTCCTTTCCGGAGAATCATTTGCAGAAAATTCATATAGTCAGAAGCAGTTGAAACAGCCCCTCCTGAAGGATTGATTGAATTACCTTTCTTAAAAGTGGTTTTTTTCATCCCAAGAGGAATTGCAATCCTATCCTGAAAAAGTGTTTCAAAATCCTTATGTGAAATCAGCTCCAGGATTCGTCCTGCAATATTTAACCCTATATTTCCATAGCAAAATACTTCACCAGGTTTACCCGACATCTTTTTTTCAGCGAAACTGTTAACCTCCTCTGCCAGGGAGCTGAACTTTCGTCTTGCAAGAAGCATCCGAAAGGTTATTGGTTCACTTTCTATTCCTGTAGTATGACTTAAACACTGACCGATAGTGATTTTGCCCTTTCCCGCTTTGGAAAAAACAGGAAGAAATTTACCAATTGTATCGTCAGGCGAAATCTTCCTTTCATCAATAAAAGTGGCCACAAGTGCCGCAGTCAGCCACTTACTGCAGCTTGCAATCATTTCAGGAGTATCAGGTTTGTAACTTCCTAATTTTTTTCCAAATATCATGTGGTTATCCTTAAAAATCAGGAGGCATACATTCCCTCCTAATATTTGCCTTTTAGATTCCAGTACTCCGGACACCAGATCGAATTGATTTTGTCCCGTTACACTAATATTTATTGAAATAAGAAGAGCGATGAAGCCCTGGGTCAGTAAGGTACCCAGGCGGAAATCAGATAAAAAATTACTCATTCTATGGTACTAACTGATAGATAGACAAATACAATATATTAAAGTAGAAATAGTTTGAGGTTTAAAAATAATAAAATAATATCTATACCTGTTATCCCGGTATCTTATCGTTATCGTCAGTTTTCTTTTTATCTAACCATTCACCCGACATTAATTTCGATTTGAATTTAAGATAAACTTCTTTACCAATCAATACAATTCCAATCCAGAATAAACCCTCACCCGCCACCAGGAACGCAGTGGACAGACCAATTTTTTTCCCAGAATCCATTGATAGAAAGGGAATTGCAAACAACATCAGAAAAATTATCACTGAGATTAAGATCAGAATTATTCCTGATCTGAATTTCCACTTTTTTATGCCCATCTGTTATTATGCATTATTTTCCCTAAGGGAAAAAATTAGCTTTTGACTTTTGCCTTTCCTTTCCTTAATGCTATTAAGCTGTTAATAAAATAGAATAATGTTATAGCACAAGAAATCATCATTGCCAAATCCCTGGCGATGGCACCACTATCCGAGAGGTTTATGGATCGGGTTAGAGGCTTAATCAGAGCTATTATGATCAAAAAAGTCAGTATTACAGAAAAATGTATAATCGATTTACTCCTGGATTTTATTCCATTAATTAAAGATAATAACAAAGAACCGGCAAAAACAGGAATAAGATCAGCCGGCGATGGAGTTTCGGACCCCAGATATCCAAAGAGTCCGAAAAGGATCAAAATAAATGAATTCATTGTACATATCAGATACACCTTCATAAAATGCAATAATTTTAAAATTAACCAATTGGACTTTTAACTCATTAAACAGGATTATAACAACCACAAATGAATTAATGTTCCAGGATACTAATACTTATTCCTGGTCTTCTTTACCACCTGATCTTCCTGGATAGCGGACTTTTCCTTTCATTGCAAACCAAATGATACGGTTGAACAGATCATCATTACCGGCATCGATGTGGTCAAACTGAGGTTCGAGACTTTTGTGGGCATAATGGAGTGCCGTGCCTTTCAGATCAGATAAATTCCTGTTCATTTCGTTCAAAGGGATCTGATTGGGCAATGACTTGAAATCGGTGAAATCAGGAGAGAAGGTGAAACAGTCAAACATAGGCATCGCTGTGGCGTCGCTTATGTTCATAGGGGGTATTCCCAGTATCTGCTCAATGGTTCTTAGCATTGAAACCTGATTATAATTTGTTCGTACTGTTTTCTTTAATCTTGAATATGGACTTACGATAGTACCGACTGTCCGGTAGGCTGATACGTGGTCCCATCCGTCCTGGGAATCATCTTCGGTCGTGAATATTGCAGTATTTTTCCAGAAGCGGCTTTTTGAAATAGCTTCGATTATCTGGCCCATGGCAGCATCATTATCTGCGATCATGGCACGGGGTGTTGGGAGTCCCGGGCGGGTTCCGGCCGTATGATCATTAGACAGTGCAATTACAATAAGTTCAGGCCACTGGTCGCCCTGCAATTTATCATATGCATTCAGCTCGCTGATAAAAGTCTTTGCCCTGAGAACGTCCGGTATCAGATGACTATCTGATGCAGGGTAATTCTGACTTAATATTTTTTCCACGGGTTTAATGGTAGTCTTATTTTTAAAACTGAACTTTTCTCCTTTTTGAAATCCTTCATAGATGGAAGTCCAGTTCAGATTTTTATCAAATTCAATATCACATGCTTCCCCATAAATGCGGACACTTTTTCCATGTTTCAGGGCATTATCCCATATAAAACCTGTTGGGGCATACACCAGTGCATCATACTGAACATGAGGATAACTTCTTATCCAAGCCCGTACATTTTTTTCTACATAATCGGTAACAATTCCCATATCAGTCCATTGATGGCCCTCCGCGGAACATTTCCCGGATGCATAATAGTTGTCCATTAAAAAAAATTCATTACAGATTTTATGTGTATTCGGAGTGATTTTTTCTCCGAAAACACATAATGATGAGTCACCGTCACCAGATGTTATATCTCCAAGCACCTGGTCATAAGTCCTGTTCTCCTTGATGATATATACCACATGTTTAAAAACCGATGGTTCGCCTATCCTCAATGGAACAGGAACCGGTTTTATATTTTCCCTCGGGACCTTGTCGGTAAGTGCCAGCCTGAACAATTGATTTGACTTTTCAACTCTTTGTGTGTAATTTACTAATTTTGATTTTTGTGGTATGGGAATGACCGAAACTGATCCCATCAACCGATGAGAGTTATAAGCTGGCTTTCCTGTTTTTTCAGAATTTGTCGGGATTCTGGCCCCTTCGCCCTCAATATTTGCTACGAATAATACACTATCCCTATAAACTGCGATTCCGCCCGGATAAGCTCCTGTTGGGATAAATCCGGAGATTTTACTGTTGATTTCAGTTGAAGATGTTGAAGATAAATTACCGAGTTTAATGACTGCCAGCGCATTGTCCATACCATTTGCCACATACAGAGTTTTACCGTAACTGTCAATACCCAAACCATTCGGAGAATCACCGAAATATGAATTTTTTTTTCCAAGTAATCTAACCGACAGACTTTCAGTAACTTCATCTTTTTCGGTATTGATAACTGAGACCATATCGCTGTTTGCATTGGCAACATATACAAATTTCTGGTCTTTACTGGTAATGATGTCATTGGGATGTAATCCGACCTTAATTTCTTTTAATTGGCGGCCAGTATTAGGATCTAAAACCAGAACAGTCCCCTCGCGGGTAGCACCTGTAAGGGGATCAACTTTGGCAGCTCCCCAGGGGACACCTGCGACATCGGCATCAGCTTTGTCCGGAACAGAACCTGCCCAGTTGGTAACATACAGTTTGCCATTGGCTGAGGTAATTCCAAAGGGTGCAACGCCAGCCGGAGCAGACCAGGTCGTATTGCCGGTATTAATATCTAATTTTTCAACTCTGTTATTCCCGTTTAATACTACATAAAGTACCGGAGAACCAGCCTCTTCAGTAACAATCAATTCATTTGGCAAAGCTGTTTCCGCTGGTTTTTCAGCAATGAATGGAAAAGTTTTTAACACACTGATTTTCTTTTCATTCCATGCTGCCCGAACAACTAAAGATTTAGCTTTTCCGACTGCGCTCCAGTATAGTTCATAGCCTTTTCCGGTTTGACGCCAAGAGATTCCTGAATAGGTATTCATCAACCCTATATTGTTAAAGTGACTTTTTAATGTGAAGCGGGTTGTGATTTTTCCGGTTCCCGGGTCAATAATGACAATTGAGTAACGTCCCTCAACCGCAAGCCATTTCCCATCGGGTGAAAGTGCACAGTCGAGGGCATGGTTTTCATTTTCTTTATCTCCGAAATATATCTGCACTCCGGCCGGATCAATCCACCGGTTGTACGGCATTAAAACCGGCAGATCATTCCCCGAAAGAGTGCTTTTCTCATATGATGTAATGTATTTCTTTTGTTGCCGTAAGTTTTTACCACTCTGTGAAAATGCAGTGACAACTACAAGGAAACAGTAAATCGTCAGGATGATAGAAAGACTATTCTTCATTTTTCCTAAAATTAATCCAATTATTTTTGATTATGACAATCTAACAATATTGCTTTACTTTGAAACAAGAATAAACGGATTTTGTTTTCTATATACAGATAATGCGTTGACATCAATAATCATGCGCAATTTAGCAATTATTTTTTCCTTAACATTTTTATTTGTATCGTGCAGCCGGGAATCCCTTACAACGGATCCAACGCCGGATACGGCTCAACCAGTTGTATATATGGACTTTGCCTATGGAAGCCAGAGCCTTCAAAAAATGGATGTATTCCTTCCAGGCGGAAGATCTGTTGACAAGACAAAAACTATCGTTGTTATACATGGCGGCGCATGGGTCGATGGCGACAAATCTGACATGGCATATGTGGTCGACTCGTTAAAAAAACGGTTGCCTGCCTTTGCCTTGGTCAATCTTAATTACCGACTTGCAATCAATGGCTCAATCAATGTTTTCCCTTCACAGGAAATGGATGTAAAAATGGCCATTGAGTCTTACCTCGCAAAGTCTGCCAATTACGGAATTTCACAAGATATTGTATTACTGGGCGGTAGTGCCGGAGCTCATCTGGCATTACTTCATGGTTACAAAAACGATCCTGACAGGCACGTTAAAGCGGTGATAGATTTTTTTGGTCCGACCGACCTGACGGCAATATGGAACGAAGGATTTTTCCAACAACTTGCCCTGATGGCAGTAACCGGTAAAACCTATGCACAGGATCCGGCAATCTATACTCAGTCAAGCCCAATTACTTTTATCAATGCACAATCGCCTCCTACTATCGTTTTACAGGGCGGAATGGACGATATAGTTGTCCCTGAACAATCATACGTCCTGATAGCTAAACTGAATTCATATAATGTTCCCCATCAATTGGTATTTTATCCGAATGAAGGACACGGATTTTCCGCGTCCAATAACATTGACGCATTACTTAAGTCGCTTTCTTTCATTGCACAATATGTCAAATAAAAGAACTATTTAGTAATTTGCAGTAATTATTCAAACAGGGTTACTTTCCAAGTTTAAAGAGCAAATAGCTGAGCATTGATTCGTGTATAACAGAAAGGGCACCAGGGTAGACAAGTTCGCATCCTACTCCCAGACTATCAAGTCTTTCTTTAAGCTTTACACCGAAGTTAGCAGTGTGTGTAGGATCTTTTTGCGGTTCACCTATTGCTGGAGGCGTCAGATAATTCAAGTACACCGGCGGATCATCGGAACTTGCCAGGCAGTACGGTGAATACTCCATTATCCAGGGTAATATTTTATCGCGCTGATTTATAAACATATCGAAGGCATTTGTTTGGGCATCACCCGAAATTCCGAAAGCATGACTACCATAATTGCTGTTAGGTGTCCACTCTTTCATTTGCTTTGGATCAAGGGTTGTTTGTGCTACCAAAGTAGCTGCACAAAAAACCCGGGTTGAGTAACGGGCAACCGGATCATTCGATCCAGGTTTGGACATATTTTCGTGGAAGGCTATCCACAAAGCAGTACAGGCTCCGGCTGATTCCCCACAGACTGCAATATGCTTCGAATCAATGTTCCAACTTGCTGCGTTGGAACGTACAAATTGTAATGCACGGGCTGCATCATGCATTGGGGCACTGACTGGTGGAATGACTCCATCGGCTTCAGCTTCCGGGATGAATCTATACTCCACTGACACGACAGAAATACCACCATCCAACAGACCTTTCAGGATTCGCGACAACCCCCGGTAACGGTCCCGCTTTACCCAGCCACCACCATGGATGTAAAATGCAAGCGGCGTGGGATTATCAGATTTTGCCTGCCAGAAATGCAACACTTGTTTAGGATGTTCACCGTACCTGACATCCGGATATGTAGGCACCTGATTAATGGTATCGCCTGTTGCATCATCTATCATATAAGGAACCTGCGCCTGTACACTGATATTTAAGGTCGAACTGACTATCCAAATCAATACCGGATAGAGTATGCTTATGTATCTTCCAGTTAAGGAATCAAAATATTTTCCTCTAATGTTCAAAATCTTGGAATTCACCTGACTGTAGTATATTAGTATTATTTCCCCTTATAAAACCCATATCGATATCCCGTTTCGTACATTTCAATGATGTTCCCGACCGGAATGTCATCCTGCAATACCGGGTGCCCAGGTGATAAAATATAACCACCCCCGGGCATAAGAGCTTCGACAATCCTTTTAGTTTCAGCCCTTACTTCTTCAACCGTGCCACAGGAAACAATATTCTGGACACTTATTCCACCCCGCAAACATATTTTATTGCCATAATTTCTTTTGATAGCGAGTGGATCCATACTTTCGGGCTGGATCGGATCCAAAATATCGACTCCCAGTCCGATCAAACGTGGAATCAACGCTTCAATGTTTCCACAAGTATGAAGAAGCAGTTTTATGTTGAAGCTATGTGCCAGGTCTGCCATACTTTTTAAACGTGGTGCTACAAATTCGTCGAATTGTTCAGGACTTATAAGCAATGTGTTTTGCATTCCCAGGTCGTCGGCAAGCGCAAAAACATCGATCAGATCACCGGCTTCCACAAACATACGACGGTAATATTCATGGTAGAAATTAAAAACCTTATCAAGAATGAAATTTGCCATTTCAGGATCTGTCATCATATCCATCATCAGCGAATCCATTCCCCTGATAAAGGTGGCATGCTGAAAAACGGACGCACCGGTTGCCATGATTGAGAAATCGCTCCATTCCTCAAGCTCTATTCTCAGCCCGGAGTAATCAAACCAATTATTATCGGGCCAGGGATAATTTTCACATTCCTGAATACTAGCTGCGTTGGTCAAGGGAGGAGTGCCCATTTCCATAGTCCAGCCTGAAGAAGTTTTGTTTTCAAATTCTTTTATTGACCAGAAGCTATTTATACCACTTGCCCATTCCGGTGGAAAAAATCCATTTTCCGGTCCGATATATTTTGGAGCTAAACCGGAATGGAGGTCAATGCCACGCATATCATAAACATCAATATGCATCGCCTTAAGCAATTCCCTATCGGAACTTACATTTAAGGCAGCTTTTAACTTAGTAACCACCCATTTGGTGGCATTGATATGAGCCGGAACTTTATCTGGTTCAACATGTGCTACTGCACTTTTCAATCTTTGACTTGAATTCATTTTGGTAATTTTAAAGTTTTATTTTTTCACTTTTATATAATTAATTTAACTGACAAATTTTATTCAGGATCTGTGAACTGCTTTTTTCTACCTCAATAAAGAACTTTTCATCCGAAGGAAGGAATTTTCCATTTTCATCAGTTGCCCGAAAGGAAATAGCGGCTTCAATCACTTTTAATATTTTATCATAGGGATTACCAAGTGAAATGGCTGCATGGATTGGTCCGGCCAAACGGTCTTCAGGACTTAACTTACGGCATAAATCGCATCCTACCCGAAAAATGGTATCACCCAGGGCTTTGTTCTGAAACCGTTCCAACAAATCATCGATATGCATTTCAAGTTGCGAAAAGGTGAATTCGCCGGGGTAAAGTGCCATCAGGATTTCTGCCGATTGTAACATGGTTTCTCTGGTTGTCAGGAATATCTCTCTGGCCTCTAATGCTTCATAAATGTATATGAATCCGGAATTTTTCTGAAAGCCCAAATAGGCTGCGGTGGCATGACCCAGGTTATGGATAAACAACTTCCGGTCGACCCAGGCCTTGATATTCTCTTTTGGAGCTAAAAATTCAACATCAGGAATTGGATTTTTAAAACTGTTTTTGGCGACAATCAGCGAATTGTACGGTTCGGCAAATACCTGTAGCGGATCTTCCATCGTATCTTTCTTCGACATGATAGGTACCCTCTTGCCAATACTTGTTTCGACCAATCCGACCAGGTCGTTAAGCGGATAATCAGCTGGCAGTAAATTAATAAGATCCGATTGAATATATTGATCGGCATTGCGCATGTTCTCGGCAATAATAATATCGAGCGGCCAGTTATCCCGTTTTTGTTGGCGCAACAACAGTGATTTGGCAATTAGCGGAAGCGCTGCTGGCATGCCCTGTTGCCCAACCGACAAGGCGGCTAAATCAGCATCTGCCAAATCAGAAATCACTGCTTCGGTATTGCTAATGTGAATTCCCCTGGCATTTTTTACAAGGATAAGTTCCTCACCTTTATTACTTTTAATGACGACTCTATATTGCTTGTGTTCGTTTAACGGCTGCAGCAATTCCAGGTTAATGTCAACAAAAACTACCTCGTAGCCCGATCTGCTAAAAGCCTGGCCAATAAATGAACGGCCTATCTTCCCTGCTCCAAAAATGACGATTTTCTTAGTTTCCTTCATTCTGAATTCTTTTCAAACTGGAGCGGTTCTTCAATGAGTTCCCTGATTACCCTTTGTGAAACAGGCATCGAAGTAGCTTGAATATTCCCGAACAATTCATTGCTGGAAAAGAAATGGAGCGCATTGGGATTAAAGCTCATTGTTTCTAAAGATCGTTCTCTTGCGTTCATAAAAATATTATTTACTTTTTATATGTTTTTGCAAATTCAATTAAAGCCTCCAGATAAATTGCACTTTCCCATGGTCGGTACCTAGTACTTATAGGTTTATTGTCGTTAAAATATTCTGCCCAAACGCCTATTAAACCATTTTACTTAAAGAATAAGCGAAATAAACCGGAATGAATTTCAATTTTTGCTCTTTCAACTCAGAATAAGGTTGCGATGAAAGAACATATCCTTCAGTGGTTTCGGAAAATTCGCCCAAGTATAAATGTAAGCTTTTTAAAGCTCCGCTACTCCCACTTTTTACCTCAACAGGATACCATTTATTATTTTTCTGAATAACAAAATCAACTTCTGCTGTACTGCTTTTTGCTTGTCTGTCCCAATAATAGACTTCATTTTGCTGATTTATTGCAAACTCCTGAGCTACATACTGTTCTGCCAAAGCCCCTCTGTAAATTGATAACAAATCAGATTTTAAAAATTCTTCATTGGGTTGAATGCCGCATAAAAAATTCATCAGGCCAACATCTAATAAACTTGTTTTAAAAATTCTTCCTGAAATTAACTGAACTGGAAGGCCAATTGGGTTAATGGCACCGATTTGATGGATTAATTTTGCCATCCGTAATGTCTGGTATGCTTTTTTTAGTGTCGGGTTACTGAAATCCTTTGCCAAAGAACTGTATTTTGTTTGTTTGCCTACATTTCTGGCAATTTCGGTTAATGCAGAATTTAGGCAATTTTTATCCACTTGTGGACTATATTTGGCAAAGTCCATTCTTAATGAATTTATTATTTCTGAATGTACTTCAGAGCAATCCCTTATTGATCCTGTTACTGAATATGTTTTTACGCTTTCGGGCATTCCTCCTATAAAAAAATAATATTTCAACTCTTTTAAAATTATCTTATGAACAGTTTCAGGCAAATAATGAGGTTCTTTTAGTAGCTGTTCAAATAAACTATGGTTATCGCAAGCTTTAAGGAATTCCGGAAAACTAAGCGGATGCATTTCATAGAATTGAATTCTTCCTACCGGAAACGACAGCTCTGACAAAGCAAATTCAAGCAATGACCCTGTTGCAATAATATGCAAGTCAGGCATTTCTTCATAAAAATACCGCAATGACATTATTGCATTAGGACATTCCTGTATTTCATCAAAAAAAATCAATGTTTTTCCCGGGTCAATTTTCAAGTTTTTTATAAGCTCTAATTCTTTGCTTATTCTTTGAGGTTTAAGGTCAACATCAAAAATTTGTTTTAAACCTGGTTCACGTTCAAAATCAACTTTTACAAAATTTTTAAAATTAGTTGCAGCAAAATGACTTATGGAATATGTTTTGCCAACTTGACGGGCACCTCTTAATATTAATGGTTTTCGTCTTCTTTCTGATTTCCATTTTACCAAAAAATCATCAATAAATCTATACATATTAGAATGATAAATTAAAAACACAGGGTGAATTTAATACTTTTAATTTAAAAACACAAGGTTATATGAAATTATTATTTACAATCTGAAATTTTGTTTTAAATTTAGAACTCTTTTATACCAGTTTTCGATCGTTTCGCCCCAATAACCAAACTCCCATTTTAAGGAGTGGACGTTAGGGTTAAAATTCATGACTTCTAAAAATCGTTCTCTTGCAGCCATTTTATCTACTATTTTATAATTGTTATAGAATTCAAACCAATCAGCCCAAACTGAAAATCAGCGGCATCGATTTGAATGGCAATTGATTTTAAAACTCGCTTTGAATCACATGGAATCCTTAGAATATTCAGATGATCCCTATCGTCACCATACCTGACCGCGTAGGTATTATTTAAAAAAGACTTATCAAAAGATTCAACATTTTCGCCCAAAATTAATGGCACGGTCTCTTGCTTATTATCCTCATAATTAAGTACAATAGAGCCGACTTGCGCCCATGTATTCCTGCATTGCGATTCATTTACAAATAATAGTGATATCATGCTTGTTTTTTCCTGAATATTTAGCCCGATTGATTTGGGAGATGGCACAGGAAGGGTTTCGCTTGAATTACGTTCAGATATGCCATATTCTACCATAGCAATAAAATTTTGATCTGGCGCAATTTTGAAAATGCCTACAGGAGTAGCCAGTTGGCTTATATCAGCCGAAAATTTCGATTTTTCAATTACTATTTCTCTTCCATTGCGCCAACGTGTCATCCCGATTATTTTGTTTGTGTTCAGATAAGGGGAAATATCAATGGAATGTGTCTGTTCATCTCTTAATTTTTCCATGGCGTGCTGTGTCGATGAATCAGAGCATGCCAACATAACGCTTTGTATGTTTTCAAATAGGGTATTATCCTTTTGCTTCAATTGCAAACTTGCCTGGTAGCAGCCTTCAGCTGGCATATCAATGTTTTCAAGTGTGAAGAGCTGATTGTGCGTATCAACCCCTGAAGATGTTAATTCGACCTCTGTTTTGCGGCCTAAAATTTCGGCAAGCAGCTTAACTTTTGTTTTTTCACGTGGCACAAGACAGGAAACTTTTAAATTAAGTCGTTTGTTATGAGCATCATAATAAGCAGTATCGCAGGCAATAGAATATTCCGGAAGTACATCCAGATCAATGGGATAAATAATGGGAAAGCCTTTTAATTTTGCAAAAATCTGGTGACTTGATAGAAACGAATTTGGTTTTACAATTTTAGCGGTAAACTCCTTATCGTTGATTGAAATGTTGGAAAGAACGCCTTGCGGATCCATGATTTTTTCAATAGGTACCGAAAATTTCCATTTTTGACCGCTATTGTGTTGTACAACAACGGGACCTTCCACTGCTATGGAAATAGGTTTGTAAGTAATGTTTATTTGATGCTTTGATGCAGCAGGTGCTGATAATTCGAGCTTAACTTTCCCTATTCCATCCAACACCTGAAAGTTAACAGTTTTAACATTTACCTCAACACTACTGAATGTGCATGGATCTAAAAATATGGAAAACGTTAAATCTCTTGGTAATGAATGCTCTACAACATAACTTAACTCATTTTTGTTCTTTTTATACTGAACCGTTGCATAAGGCAGGGTAATTTCAGCTTGTTCCCAATCGGCAGGGAAAGCTGGTGTCCAATCAAGCTTTTTACCGGCTTCGGTTATAGAAAGCCCGAATAGCCCTCGTGTTACCGAGTATAGAAAAGAACCTATCGGGTTACCAAAATTATAATTTGCTTCCCCTTTGCCCTCAAAGCTCATGTATTCAGGAAAATTGCCCGGTGCTTCGGTATAAATAGTACTTGCCAGGGCAACTGCTTCAACCAACTGGTAACCCGTTTCGTTTTGTCCCATGGCAAAAAAAGCGCGGGCGGCTTCGGTCATTTGTGTTGGAGCTACCATATCGTTACCGAACAAGGTGGATTTTAAGTCACCTACCCGCATCAATTGCAGGTTCATATCCGGATTGGCAATTTTTGATTGCAAAAAAAGCGTATTTTTAAGGAAGTCCAGGCCCTGCCACTTTACCAAGTCGGAACTTGATGTGTAAAGTACAGGAAAAACCATATCTGTATAATAGTGACAGATGTGCTGTATATTTTGCAAATCGATGTGGCTGTAAAAACATCCGTCGTTTTTGCTCCATAACTGTTGTTGGGCATTTAACAGCGAACGTTGGGCTGTTTTCTCATATTCGTCCTTATGGTCTTCATCACCAATTATTTTTGCCAGTTTAGATGCCAACCCGAGGGAGCCGGCAAACATTAAACTTGGGGAAGCGGCATCGCCCGGAAGTTGTAGCATATCCGCCTGATATAAAAATGAATTGCAGCCCCTATGCCAATTTAACAAAGCGTTGCCATCCGGATCGCGGTATTTTTGTATGGCAGTGATAGCCTTTATCATGCCTGGCCATACTTCTTTTAATAAAGCTGTATCACCCGAATGTTCGAAATACTGATTGAGCTCATAGATATAATACAATAGACCTTCCTCGCTTGGAGCAGTGCCTTTAAATGATGAACCATCAGCAAGTAAGGGAGGCATTGGGCCCCAAACAGGATTATTAAAAAATTGAAGTGCTTTTCGAGCCTCCGTTAGCTGATTGACAGAAATAGCCGCAGAAATCTGAAATAAATTTGTCCAATAGCAGCTCCACCAATGCACACCCTCTAACCAGGCCGAATCGGCATAAACATAATCCATACTATAAATGGAGGTGCGAAAACCGGCATCTAATACGGGGCTTGGCGTAGATATTTTATAGGGGGCTATAAGCCGTTCATAGTAGGTTTTTGATTCAGCGATAAGGGATTCGGGCGTGTTTTTATTTATATTATCGAAAATTGCTTCTTTAGTATCGGCAAACCCAGCTTGAATGAATAGGGTCTCAGAATTTTCGGCTTCAATATTTAGCTTATAATTAGCTGTTACGTTCTGGTTTTCAATTATTAATGCTTGTTTTGGTTTAAATGAAACAGATACTATATCATGAATGTCTTCTTTTTTATCGATAATAAAGGCATGGTCATTTTCAATTAGAATCTCATCATCTTTTCCATCGTTTTCGTTCGCGGTAAAATATGCCGCCCTAAACGTTCTACCACATCGCCTTAATCCACCATAAACCAATTTAACGTCAATTTTCCTATCGGCAGTTTGTCTGTTGGCAATTGTTAACTGACCAACAGCTCCCCAATTTTCGGCCTGACTTACTACAAATTGGAATTCAATACCAATAAAAAGTGAATCTTTTATACTGTATGCAGTATTGCCTGGATGAAAAACAGTGGTAATATCTGACATTTCATCCAACCATTTCGAAATGCCCCCTGATTCAATATACACCCGGCAATCACCTAATTTTATCAAATCAGGACCCGATTTCGCTTCTGGATAGGTTCGCATAAGGGCAAACCGTGGTCTATCCCCGGTTACTATAATTGCTGGATTTCTTTTAATGCCCCGGTTAAATTCGTCATTTGCTTCTACTATTGCTTCGTCATTTGCATGGTTCAGGAATTTAATTTTCACTTTGTCACACTTAACCGAAAATGACTGACCATCTTGCTCAAGTTTGTATTTTGGGGATTCAATACCTATGGCTATAGCCTCTTTGTGGGTGTCGTGTGTAGTTATTAAACCACATGCGCAAAGCATTAAAGAAATCAGTATGATTGTTATTCTTCTTTTCCTATTCATAGCTCATTGGTTTTATAAATTGATATTGACTTTTGAAATATCTTTAAGTTCCTTTACCCAAACCCAATAGGCTTCAGCCTTTTTATATTTGCCAGACATTTCGGTTCTGGTATTAAATCCCTGCGATGTAAGTTTTTGTGCCAACGCATCGGCACTTTGCGCATTTGGATAAGGTCCTAATCTTACCGCTAAGTTGGGAATAACCAAATCGCTGGTTAGCTTAAAACCCCCACTCTTATCAAATGAATAGTTTATGCGCGCTTTTTGCAGTTTCCCTTTTGCCGGAAGCATTATAAAAGCATTCTCAACATCGATTCCTGTTAGGGGTTCGGGAATACGGGGCAATATTTTAATTTCCTGGGGATTAGTATCGTCGATGCCGGCCGATGCCAACAATGCCTGCATGGCCGGGCCTTGATTAGCACCATTTGAAAGGTCGTTAATGCGATGCCATGAACCATCCGGGAGTATATTTGATCCTTCGGGCACTATCCAACTCCATTTTCGCCAGTCGATACCACGCGATTCATCCACATAATCCATGTTTTTATCGTAGGTGTATTTTGCAAGGTTTACTAGTAACGGACTGGCATCATCCATTTCATCGAGTAACAGAGCGGCATGGGTTAGCCATCCTTGTCCGTAACCCATGGCCAATACCGGCTTATGATCGTAGATTTGACGCATGTGCTCGTAAAATGTATTTCGCGTAATGCCTAACATTTCCTGGTTCCAATTTTTGTTGTCCAAACCCTCGAAATAATAGGTAAACCAGGCTTGAACCAGGCGATCCTGAAAACTGGAAAGTATAGAATAGGGTGAAATGCACCAGGTAAGTTCATTGAGATGTCCAGCGATTAATTGTCTCAGCATGCCTCTGGAAATTCGATCGGCGTAAGCTCGCCAACGGTTGGCAACTTCAGTTTCGCCAAGCGAATCGGCCATCACCGCAGCACATTTCAATGCAGTTAAACTTGTAAAATTGGGATAAGGCTGATACATATTGGCATTGGCATAAAACCATAATATGGAATCGCGATTATTGGTGTTGACGACTTTTTTAGGTACTTCACAAAAATTTGGACCACCCCATCCGGTAAACTCACCTTCGGAGTAAACCACGTCGCGACCGGTATAATCCATCAACCAGCAAATAAATTCGGTTGCATCTTTGGTTGACTGCCAGCGGCTTTTACCATAAGTATCTGATCTTTTTTTAGTTAACCACACCTCACGTGGCATTCCATGCATCTTCCAGGCTATGTATCGCCCAACAATGTTCGATGCGTGCCCGTCCATCTCTTCATCGCCAGGTATTTCGTTCAACATACTTCCAATAGCCGAAGCGTTTCCTAAAACAAAATTCCAATGCGGAGGGGCGTCAGCCGGATATTTGTCTGCGTCAATCATCTGGTTTGGAGGACCCTGGGTTGAATCGCGATTATTTCGAAAGAGGTATAGATATTTATCGCAATAATCGGTGTAAGTGCTTTCGCGCATGGGGTTGTTTAAACATCGTAAAGCGAGCGTTACATAATGGTCGCTGGTTCGCGAATAAGCATCCTGATAAACACCGATGGGTGCCCAGGTGCCTATACCTGAATAACCTCCGTACCAGGGACAACCAACTCCTGTCTCATCAAAAAAGCCGGAAATCGAATCGAACTTATCATTTATTTGTGCAAGATTGGCCGCCCAAATATTCGAGAGCCATGCTGCTTCTTTACCACCTTTAAATCGAATAGAGGTGGCATCAAGGCCTTTGGGTAAGCTAACTAATTCAGGATTATTTGGCAAATTCTCTTCCCTTGTGTAGAGTATTTTACCAATTAACGCAGCGTGCTCGTATATGTCTGGAGCATGTTCCACATCAATTTTAGGTGTAATATCGGCCAGGCTTACCGCCATTGTGCCAAAACTATACAAACCCTTTTGTTTTTTACCCAATATGGTGATTCCTGAAACCAAAGGCTTGCCTCTGGTAAGTGGACTGTCTTCAATAACTATACTGGCTATTTTTTGTTGCCTTGGTTTTATGCTCAGATAAAATTGTTGAAATGAAGCGGATGGAGAAGCATCGAAATTATCCTCAAACAGTAATAAGTTGTCCCGAAATATTTTCATTAACTCGGGACGGGTGGCAAAAGGCTCGCGACAGGGAAACGTAACCGAATGGCTTCCTCCATTGGACCAGTGAGCCGAAAACCAAATAGTTGAACCAACTACCAGCGGTAAAGTGTCAGTTTCTCCGTTGACGTATTTTATTTTTAAGGTACCCACTTTATTACCTATATTGTTCAAATCGGTTCTGTTTTTATTTAATTCGGGATGTTCCATCCAATGCGCCACGCCATTTTCCCATCCTTCATTGATCATTCCGAGTAAGAACATTATATCTGCCTGGGCATTAACCGGGATTATTTCTTCCAACCCATTAATTTGACGGCTGGTAGAAGTAATCAGATTTTTATTTGCAGCAAGGAAAGGGATACTTCGGCAAAGAACCGGTGAAGCGCCTTTATCAATATTAACGGCTTGTAAAAATTCATCACTAATATCATTAAAGTCGTATATTTCAGCCTGTTGGTGATTTTCAAAAGCAATCCAGGTAGGTTCGGTTTTAAACCGTGAAAATAAGGTATTGCTCTTTATTTCTATATAAACTTTTTTGCCAATAAGTTCCTTGGTAAACCATTTCTCGGTAATTAATCCGGGCAGACCATTGGTAATTGTTTGGCGCAGTGTATCATCCCCGGGATAAGCTCGAAGCATGATTATATTATAAGCATTTTCCCCTGATGCATTCATGCCATTTAAACCTGCCATATCAAATACTTGGAGAGGTTTGGTTATGGTAAACACCGGGGAGATAAGACTGCCAACGGATGCTTTATCGGTTGCAATCCAGGTTAGTAAAGTTTTAGGAAGCCTGCCACGATTGGAAAGTCTGGATGTATTTGACTCATACTGCCATGTGCCGTTACCTTTTTGGCCCCATAAAGAGAAATTGGTAATGACAGATTGTGATACTGCATTATAAGTAAGGCAATTAAAAAAAATATTAAAAATAATCAATGGAACAAAAATTATCCTTTTCATACTATAATAATTTGTTTTTTTTAGGTAGTATGGAACTCCATGTTGATGAAATTATTATCATTCTCTAGGATGTTGTGAAGCAACATGTTCGTTTCATAAGATCATATCAAATTTGATTAAAATATTCTTTAAACATGCCAATTCAAATTGAAAACCCTGGAGTGAAATATTCTCTAATTTAATACCAGATATTACTCCTCTTTCAATCTTAAGTATATTTGCCAGTAATTTCTTGTACAAGTCTTTGAATATTCTCCATTCCATCCAGAATCTCAACTTCGATATTAAACTTTCTTATGTCGCCTGGTTTTAGGATTTCAAGTTTACCCTTATTGAGTGGATCGATTCGTCCACCAGCATAGCAATTGCAAGGTTCCATTCCCAACACATAATCGCCTTGCCCCATTTGTTTCCACTGGGTGAAATTGAAAAGCTGGTTCTTACTGAAATGAAGGGCAACTCCCAACTCTAACTTTCTATTGACTAATGCAACACTTGTATGACTTTCAGAATCAGCTTTAAGTTTGTGGTAAAATACCTGCTCGGCATAATCAGGAGTTGGCTTTTGAAACCGCTTATATTCAGCTTTGCCCACCATTGCTGCGGCATCTCTTGGTAAAAGTTCGGCTGTAGGTGTTATCAATTCAGCATCTTCATCCAAAAGCGGATAACCAATATTAAAGTGGTAAAGCAACATCAAAGGCTCATCCCTAAAACCCATGTTTTCGATGGAATCCTGAATCAGGAACTTGCTTTCACCATAGTTGCATGTGATTTTACGACTCAGCAAAAGGTGCTCGCCAAACAACCGGGCTTCACGCATCTTTCCACTGATGCTCAGTACAGGAATACCGTCTTCCCAGCCAACCTGAGCGCAAACTTCTTCCGCTGGTGTATTGGAAATACGACCGTGTATACCAAATGATTCGCCATTATCCACACATGGTATGCCCACATTCCGTAAGCCGCAGGTGGTTAAAAATCCGGCAAAAAAGTTACGCAAAAAGCCGATGCCTTCTTCATTATAATATTCAGGAGAAACAATGCCAGCTTTGGTGATGTAACTGCAATTGGTACCTTTGAAAGATAAGCCGGCAATGTCCAAACAACGATCGGCCAAAACGGTAAATTCAAGACCTGATCCGTTTTTTAAATCAAATGCTTTTACGCCTTTAGCCTTGCCGCCTGCCAGCGAATATTCCTTTATCACGAACAATTGGCTTAAATCGCCAACGTATTCTAACATTTGACGCATTCCCAGATTATTTGCTTCCATAAATAGTCTCATTAATTAGTTTCAAAAATCGGATAGCTTTTTCCGATAATTGGAAATTATCATTTGGCTGATTCCTTTCTCCTGATTTCTTTTACTGCCTCAATCATCGCCATAAACCCATCAACCGGAATATATCCTGGAATTGAATTTCCGGAACCCAAACCGTATCCTTTTGCTGCCCCGCGATAAGACATTCCCTGCTCTAAAACAGTGCGATAAACAATTTCAGGTTTTTCCAATACAAGCAGGTTCAGGTCAAAACCTCCAAAAAGCCCTATTCTATCCGAGTACTTGTCAATCCAATCTGAAAAAGGTGCAATCTGGTCTTCGTTTGAGTGTTTGGCATCAATTCCCAAATTGATTATATCATCCATTAAGGGGAAAATATTACCGCATGAATGGAGCAGAAACTTTTTACCTGAACGGTGTACCAAATCAATTATCCTTTTGTACTGAGGGAATATATGCTGACGAATAATGTCTGGTTCAAGCAGCGTTGAAGTCTTATGCCCAAGATCATCGCCCATCCTGAAAAAAACAAAAATATCTGAATATTTTTCGATTACCTCTTGCCACAGCGTTTCCCATAAGTCGCCAATCTTATTAAAAATATCAGCAAAAAGGTCCGGATCCATGCACAGCATTACGCATAAATACTCGTACCCGACCAAATCCTGACTGGCTTCAAAAATGCCGTATCCACAGCCTCCATAAGCCTTCATTCCCGGAGGCAAAGTTTTTCTGATCGCTTCGAAGTGAGGGGTATAAGTCTTCCAGAAAATTTTCACCGTATCATCCCAGGGATAGTTTTCAAAATCTTCGCGGGTTTGTATCGGGCCAGCCATTCCGCCCAGAATTGCACCATGACCGGGCAAAATATCACAAATAGCCGCTTCGAAATCAAATGCGTCATAAGTCATATCTTTCCAGAAGCCAATAACTTTCCGGTAATAGTCTTCCAGTTCATTGTTTTTCAATCCTGATGCCGATATATCCTCACCGAGTACTTTCGAAATAAATGGGGCATCAATGTGATGTTCATATATGGGCAAACGTGCAGGTTTCTGATTGTTTAAAACCTGAAGTAAATTCCGATAATCCGGTTCAAATTTCATGTAATATATTTTCATCGATTTATAATTATTATGTATTTGCCAGATTCCAAACGAAACGATACAAAACCATTTTTTTCAGAATACTCTTTTACAACATCAGTCTCATTCACTTTCTCCCCATCGATAAAGATTTCTCTCTTTGGCAGTTTAATCGTAGAACATGTATTTCCCGGAATTTCAATATTCAGTTCAATCTTATCACCAGTTCGTCGCCATTCGCTTTTTATCAGGCCGTACATACAATCGTGTGAAGCCTTTACAAAATAAAGTGATTCAGGGAAATAAGGTTCAATAAAAAAGTGCTTGAAGCCGGGTTGTTTTTCATCAGGGCGGATGCCTGCCAGCACTTTATAGCACCAATGAACGATGTCACCAAAAAACATGTGATTATGGGAATTATCTTTAGTTTCGATATTAAAATTCTCCCATAATGTTGTAGCCCCCTTTTCCAGCCAATAACCCCAGCCAGGATAACGGGTATTCCCGGCAATTTGATAAGCTATATTTGCATATCCATTATCAGATAATGCATGAGGAATCCATTTGGCTCCCAGAACGCCACAGTCTAACAAGCTGTCGTTTTTAACAATGATATTTGCAAAGGAAGTAGCCACTGAATGAATATCTGCTTTAGGAACCAGATTAAAATAAAGTGCTGCTGCCAATGAAGTCTGCTCGCTATTGGCATAAGTCTTCTCTTCGGACTTATAAAATTTCTGATTAAATGATGTCTTAATATTTTCGGCCAGCTTGGCATAAATTGCAGCATCATCCTGATTGTTTAAGAGGGCTGCAATTTGAGCAAATTTATTAGTCAGGTCGTAATAACAGGCAGTGCTGGTTAAATCCCTTGGAGCATATGTATTTATAAAAACCCAGTCGCCCAGGCCAATGTCAAGAATATTGTTTTTTGCCTTGCCGGTCATATAATCTACGCATTTTTTCATATTCTGGTAGTGCTCTGCCAGTATTTGTGTGTCGCCCGAGTAGGTGTACAAGTACCATGGAACCCAGATATAAGCGCCATCCCATGCAGGGCCAAAACCATCTTTTGCCCATTCACCCAAATTATACCCCCAGCCACTGGTTGGAACGATACCTGGTAGCAGACCATTATCGAGTTGGGAATCCTGACAATCTAAAAGCCATTTGGTATAAGCAGCCTGAGGCTTAAAGGTTAGCAATCCTGTTTCTGCGGCAAGGTGAGCGTCTCCTGTCCAACCGTTCTTTTCGCGTTGCGGGCAGTCGGTCGGATAGCCCAAAAAATTACTGATGTAAGACCAGTCGGCAGCTTTAAGAATATTATTAATAACTTCGTTGGAGCAGGAAAACGAACCTGATTTCCCAAAAGAGGTGTGAATTACCTTTCCAACAATATCATCTTTCGTAAGCAGGCCTGGATATCCACTAATTTCGATATATTGAAAACCATAATAAGTGAACTTTGGCTCCCATATCTCCTCCCCTTTTCCTTTTAGAATATATTCTCCAACCTGAAATTCAGGGTTCCGATGGTGGCGATTAATATTGAATTGATTTAAAGTACCATCCGGATTTAGCAATTCGCCAAATTTCATTTTCACAATAGCTCCGGAATCACCTTTTACCTTTAATTTAATCCATCCGGCCATATTCTGCCCCATATCTATCACATATAATCCTGGTTTTGGGGATTTAACCGAAACAGGCGTTACTTCTCTCATAATCCTGTTGGCAGGTATCATTTGAGCCACCAGTTTCCCTTTTGGACCAGATTTTTCCCGCACTCCAGCCCAGGATTCATCATTAAAATCAGATTCATTCCAGTCCTGAATTTCCAGCCTTGCATCGTACTTCTCGCCTTCCCTTATGTCGTTATAAACAATTGGCGAAGGGGCAGACTTCCAGCTTTTATCGGAAATAATCGTTTGGGTCGTCCCGTTTTCATATTCAATCTCCAGTTGCAGCAAACAGGCAGGTCTGTCGCGCCAGGGTGCCTTGTTAAAACCCCAAACAGCCCGGCTGTGCACATCGTACCATCCGTTGCCGAGTATAACGCCCAAAGCATTTTTACCCTTAACCAGCAGCTTAAATACATCATAAGTTATATAATGTACCCGTTTGTCGTAATTGGTAAAAGTCGGATCCAGCACATGATCACAAACCTTTTGTCCGTTGATATACAATTCGTATAGACCAACACCTGAAATATAAACCCGGGCTTTTCTGATGGGTAAATCAGCTACAAATGACTTTCTTAGGTATGGTGCAGGTTCAATATCAGTTTTAGGTTCGTTTCTGTCCATTTTCCCAATCGTCTGACTAAAAGTTTCCCAATCATAAATCTGAGGAGACTCTATCCATTTTGCCTGCCAGGCATCTTTTTCCAGAAAGGCCATTTCCCAGGTGTTAACTTCACTCCATTCTGTTGGGTCACCTTTTTCATCCCAAACTCTTACTTTCCAGAAACACATTTGTTGTGATTTCACCGGACGACCTTCGTAAAAAACCTGTATTGACTGATCTGATTCTATCTTGCCGGTATCCCACAAATTGCCGTCATCTTTATTCAGTAAATCCAGGCTTGAGGCAACCAAAATCCGGTATGCCGACTGAATTTTATTTTTATCATCTGAAGAGAGCTTCCAGCTTAACCGTGGTTGCAACACATCAATGCCCAGTGGATTTTCAAGATATTCGCAAGTCAATGAATTAATCAGAATACCTGATTTATTCTGACTTTCATGTTTTGTACAATTTCCAAAGAGGAAAAGAATCAAGATAATACTAAAATATTTTACTCTCATACTAATGTATTTTTGTTTTATTTACGATTGTGGTTGCTGTTTAAACCAGACCTTATTTGGCTTATCACTCATTTTAAATGAAATTGTCACATCACCTTTAAAAATGACATTATGGTCGAACCAAAACTGATGGTGTTCCTTTCCATTAACTTGTATCTCATCGATGTAAATATCATTGGGCGAAGATTTGTCAGCAATGATGGTCAATTTACCATTGGCATGCTGAAATTCAATTTTCTTAAATAGTGGAGTCCCGATGTAATACCTTCCATCTCCGTGTGTTACCGGGTACATTCCCATCGCATTCCACAAGTACCATGCTACCATCTGCCCTGTATCTTCATTTCCACAATAACCTTCAGGAGAATTCAGGTATAAAGTGCTCATCACCTCACTGATTAATTTTTGCGCTTTCCATGCCTGTCCCAACTCGTCATACATATACACAATGTGATGGCTGGGCTCATTGCCTTGCGCGTATTGCCCAATCATACCTGAAATATCGCCGGAAGCACCTTCTCCCACAATTCCAGTTTTTATAGCAAATAATGAATCCAATTTTAGGGTAAGTTGTTCTTTGCCACCCATAAGGTCAGCCAGGCCTTTGATGTTGTGTGGCACAAAAAATGTCCATTGCCAGGCATTACCTTCGCAATAATCATCACTGCGATGTATCGAATTAAAAGGATTAAAGTGGGAATGCCAGTTACCGTCAGACATTCGTCCGCGCATAAAATTGGTCGATATGTCAAATACTTTTTTGTATGATTCCGATCTTTTCAGGAAATATTCGTAATCATCCTTTTTATCCAGCATTTTTGCCATTTGGGCAATGCACCAGTCATCGTATGAAAATTCAAGGGTTTGTGCAACCGACTCATATTCGAGGTCGGCGGGTATGTAACCATACTTTTTATAGTTCCGTGTTCCCATCACCCTGCCCATCGACACGCCAAATGTGTCCTTCATGGCACTGGACACTATTGCCTGATACACGGCTTCCACATCGTAATTTCGAACACCTTTATAATAGGTGTCAACTATTACAGGCATGGCGTGATAGCCAATCATGGTTAAAGTTTCATACGATTGAAGTACCCATACCGGCAATAATCCTGTGGCATTGTAGTGCGCCAGAAAGGTTTTAATATAATCGTTGGCAACATCCGGCTCGGTATTTACCAACAGAGGGTTGGCTCCCCTGAAAGTATCCCAGATACCAACAACAGCACTGTAATTGGTATAACCTTTGGCAAGCATTATCTTTTCGCCAGGTCCCCGGTATCTTCTATCGACATCGGAAAAGATCATTGGATAGTGCAGCCAGTGAAATACCCCGGTATAAAATTTGGCCAAATCATCTTTGCTGCCACTTTCAATTTTGAATCGTTGGAATTCCTTGTTCCACCTGGCTTTCGAATCACTGGCAACCTTGTCAAGATCCCAACCTGGCATTTCTGTTTCAAGGTTATTTAGTGAGCCTACATTGTCAACAGAGCTAATTCCAACTTTTATGGTGAGTGGTTTACTAAGATTATTAAACCTGATCATGGCCCTAGACTGCCGCGACATAACGGATTGGGAGTTAACCAATTTTTCACCATCAAAAAGGTAAGTTACCCGAAAGGGTTCTGAAAAACTGGCAGTAAAATAAACATGTTGCCCTTTAGACCAGCCATCCGAAATCCTGTACCCTTCTATTGTCCGGTTATCTACAATACGAATTGAAGCTTCACGCACATTATCTGTACTTTCTTCTTTAAGAATGCTACATCCTCCGTCATTCCCATGTTCCAGATCTATTATTACAGCATTAAAATCCGATTTAGGGTAGGTATAACGATGTATAGCCGCGCGTTCGGTAGCCGAAATCTCGGCCAGAATATTGTAATCCAAAAGTTTTACAGTGTATTTACCTGGTTCCGGGTGTTCTTCATCATGACTAAACCGGGAACGATAGCCGCTATCCGGATTTTCAGCAGTACCTGGCAAAATACTTGTACTGTCGGAAACCGGCATAAAAAGGATGTCGAGCAAATCGCCACATCCTCCTCCTGTTTTATGTAAGTGACTAAAACCAATAATGGAGCTATCGGAGTATTTATAACCCGAGGAGCTTCTTCTGGTATCAGGGCCTACCTGGACCATACCATGAGGAACAGAAGCTACAGGTAAGGTGTTGCCATTGGCATCGGTACCAATGTAAGGGTTTACAAGTGCGCATAAGTCTGATTGGTTACCTGTTTTACTATTCTGCGCACAGGAAATCAGCAATAAAAAAAGTACTGCATAAAAAAAAGGTTTTTCAAACTTTAGTTTCATATCGTCAATTCATAAATTCATTTTAAAGCAAGTTCATTTACTGTTTTGATTACAATGGGTAATTTCCTATCCTTCGGCCAGACAGCAATTCCTGATTTCATATATTGGCGTCGTTGCATTTTTTTACAATTTTAAAAAATCAGCATTTACACGTTTATACCATTCAATATTACTCCAGTTATGCCAATAAGGATGAGAGTAATTCCATGGAGTTGCCCCCCACAGGTGATATTCTGATGACAAGTTCATACATTCTTCACACCAGTCATAAAGCCACTTCCATTCTTGTTCATTTTGATTATCCATCTGCCACCAAGGCCCCCAGGCTTCAGTAGTTGTTAAAGGAGCACCAATTTCGTCCGACCAGGATTTAGCAAAAGAAAGACGGTTGTGCATTCCCTTTAACATCATCGGACGAATAGCTTTCAAAGTATTATTAACACGTTCTTTATAATCCGAATAGTCATGATTTCCTCTGTCTTTTACCAATTTATCGAAGGTTGTCCTCGACAGAAATCGCTCGTCCGACGACATCCAGAAATGGAGTTCAAGAACATCAAATGAAGTTATCTTCAATGCCCTCACTTCCTTCCAAAAATCGGTTAAAGAATAGGTAAAACGAAGACCCGGATACTTTTCCTGAAAATGTGATAAGCTTGTTCCCATCAGTGTTTTCACAAATTTCATTTGCGCTGTATTCCACTTAAAATCCTGCATATCGCCAGAAGCGTCTTCTTTTTTACCTGCTTGCTCCATTGCCTCGTTTGTCAACAAGAATTCATCAGGTTTCGATACCGTTCTATTCTTTAAGTTTTCAATTTGGTTGCTGAAGGGACTGAAATATGGAAACTCCTGATCCAGATCCACATAGCATACATGGTCAAGCAATTGATGTTCAGATAAAAGGTTGAGTACCTTTTCCCAGGCGGCCCAATATTTTTCTTTGGTGGTAAAATCTTGCTTGATGTTTGGAAATTCCTTACACCCATTGCCCCAGGTTGATAAGATTACATTTATTTTCTTTTGCTTTGTAATCTCCATAAATTCAAGTAGCTCCTTAGTAAGGTCGTGCTTACGATCAATATCTGAGGCACCCCAATTCCGTAGCTGATCACCCGCAATTGTTATCTGCTGGTTATTATAGCTTAGTTTACCAAAAATAAGTGGGAAAACATCTATGCGAACAGTATTAAATCCTCTTTCGAGCAATTCATCAGTTACCTTGTTAAAATCCTCAAAAGCACCGCCCTTATAATGTATAAAAAGCCATGAATAATCCCACATGGCAATGGTTAGCCGTTGAGGTGCGAGATCCGCTCGCATGTCATAAGCCATAGAAATCCGATTTTTATCCTCATGCGAACAATTGGTAAAAAGACTAAGTGCACCAAACAAAAGGAATAATAATTTTTTCATTGTTAATGGTCTAATTTTTTCTGAAAGTTATTTTCGTTTATTGTCATCTTCATAAATCTATATTCTATTTCAAATCTCTGCTTTTTAACATGCATTACAGGTTACTCCTTGTTCTTTACAATATATGTTTTATTAGGCAATGTTGCGAATGAAATTGTTTTATGCTTTATATCAATTTCAATATCAACTTTCTGATTATCAGATGATACACTGATATTTTTTAAGTTGTTCGAGATTTTCACTATGCATCGGTTACCATTTAGCGATTGTATTTCAATATTTTCTCTCATCCCATTATTCCATGATGCTGAAACAATAAAACCATTTTTTGCGCGGAGCTTATTAAAAAGTAAAGGCTTTTGCACAAACATGGGCATAACGCATGGAAACACCTGAAGCGTGTCATTGTATGACTGCAATAACATTTCGTTTATACTTACGTTGAGCATGCCATAAGGCATAATAAAGTAACCCGCACCGTCACCTTGTCCTATTTCGCTAAAAGTATTGTGCTCACCAGCATCAAGCCTGTCCCTTATATTTGCTTCGCTTTTGGTTAACAACCATTCAAGTTCTTCGGGCATTTTAAGCCTGGCAGCAATATCATATAATTGCAGGTTGTAATTAAAATTCCAATAGATTACATTCTTTTCACGGATAATGTTGTATGTTCTGGCAACTTTTGCTTTATCAATATTGTCAAGAAAAGTCGGGTAAATACAGTTAAACTGTGCACATGCCATTACTTGTCGTCCGGGAAAAGGATCGGGCAGGTAAGCGAGAGTATCCGTTCGGTTACGGTATGTAAGAAAAAACGAATCGGATTGAGGAAGCTCGAGGCGGGCATTACAGCTTTCCCATTTTAACCTTAAATCTGGATCAAGGTTACGCTCCTTAGCCAAGGCTGCGGTTGTTGTTAATGTCCATTTGGCTGGGGCTACAACATCAAACACATGATCGCTTTCGCCCCAATTGTAATTTTTTCCGTATTTAAAAACCAATTCATCATAGGTATGAACCTCCCATTGTTTATTATTATATTGCTCCCTGGTCCAAATGCCATAAGAACCACCGGCATTATTGGCATAACCAGACCAAAAGTTGCAAAATGATTTAAGTTGAGGATATAAAACATGGTTAAAAAAGGATGTGTCGCCGGTAATGCTGTAGTATTGATGCATAAGATAGGCATAATTACCTGATGAGTTACATACCATGTTTGTTTTCCAGGGGTCCGGCCCAAAAGAATAATTAAGTTGGTTTCCAAAATTGCCAGAATCAGCGGGCATGGTATTCCTGAAGTGCTTAAATACGTTTACAACATAATCGGCTCTGCCAGTCTGCATCAAAAAATCGTAAATGGGCACATTGTCCATTCCCCAACCAAAGCCGGTGTAGGAGCTGTTTGTCAACATTGAAACGCAAGGATAATAATCTCCATATCGCAAGTTACCCGCGATTATTAATGCTGACCTATAGTACAACTTACATAAATCCTTCCAGGGCAGCAATACAAAGGAGCTTTGCCAAAATCCGTTTACACTGTTGCAATGTTCTTCAAAAACCTTACTGTAATTTTTGTTAACCAAGCTATTTACTTCATTATAACTGTTTTCATCAGGATTCTCAACATTTTTTGAAGTTACAATAGCCTCATAAATGGTGAAAGATGATGAACCGCCTGGATTTATTGGTGAATTTATCACGATTTTGCCTGATTGATTTACCTGGCTTGTCTCATTGCCCGAAACGCCCAAATAAATTGAGAGCTCATACAACAACGAATCCATTTTTAAATGCAAGGCCAATCCATTTTTTTCCTTATTAAAAGAGAACCGCTGCCCATGGAAGGTTACAAATGGTTCGGCCACACAACCTGCATCTACTTGTTTATTGGAAATGTTTTTAATCTGGTAATGAAATACCGCAACCCTATTGTTAGTCCAATGGGTATAGCTGGTAATTTGTACACGTAATTGTTGTTTGTATGTAAATTCGGTGACGCAACAATTGTTCCATAAGTCCAATCTTTGCAGGTAATTGGTAATTGTGGTACTGTTTGCTTCAAAAGTATTGTTTAATGTAGGGAAAATAGAATTACGAATGCTTAAGTGTCCTCTTCCATATACATTATTATGTTCGGTATATTTGCTTTTAACCCAGCTCTCGTTATAATTAATTGTTGGCTGTTGATTGCGGCCATAATGATAGGTTTGTGATTGAAGCTCATCACTTTTAAGTTTACCCACGGTAACATCTATTCCTTCACGGTCCTTCGAATTTATGGAGTCAATCGAATAGGGCAAGGTTTGTGTGCCAAGGGCGTCAACAAACATACCCAACTGGCCATTGCCGAGATAATAATTGTTGTATTTTTTAAATAATTCGGTTTCTTTTAAAAATCCAGAATGTGTCAAATCAAATTGATTTAATACACCGCTTAAATCGCCTAATTTCATTTTTTCAACATCCGAATCGGTCCACCACTTGTAAGTTTCAAAACTCAAAGCCGAATCGGGAAGTACTTGAGCAAGGACGTCACTCACTATAAAAGACATTATCAGAAAAAGTTGAATTCTAAAAAAGAGTAGATTCATAGTGTATGGTTTAAGTATCTTTTGTATTTCCTCCTTCGATGCCATTTGTAAATAATGCTATAATGCTTATATTTAATGTTTTATATTTATTGTTTAAGTCTCATTTTAAGACAAGTTCATTTCCCGTTCTTATTACAACCGGCAATTTCTTATCCTTCGGCCATGAGATTTTATAAGGAATACCGGGTATCAGGTCAAAGCAGTTGTCGGGCAAGTCAGCTTCTCCATCCAAATCGATGCTGGCACCCCACACGAATACAGAAGAGGTAAATTCAGCAAAATCTCCTTTTCTGGTCACAGCAATTTTTGGCAGTGCCAAATCCAGATCCTTAAATTTTGTAAGTAGCAACTTATACTGATTAACGGGGTTGCCATTTTCAGAAGTTAAACTGGCAAAAGCGCCGTGCTTTGACAAACCCAACCTATTCCAGTCTTCCTTTTTTATACTTTTTAATAATGTTGATTGATTTGCCAGGAGCTTAACGTCAGCTTTTTCATCAATTGGTAATCCTCCTTTTGTAGCGAATAACCCGTATCTCATTTGCCCTGACCAATCGGCGGGACTGTCGTTCACACCATAGAAATTGATTTTATCGTCTTCGTCTGTAATTACAACAGCGATGGGGTTAAAAACTCTTTTTACGGGATAGTAAGCTAATTTTTTACGCAGGTAATAGTCCACAATGGTCCATCCGTGTGCTACAGGCCAGGAGTCGTTGTACATCCAGAAGATTGCGGATGATGAGCTGAACATTCTTCTGCGATAATTGCTGATGTATTCCGTTAACCCTTCGGCCTGGATTAAGGCGCTTGCGTATGCATATTCATCAAAATTGAATTCCTTATAAGACTTTCCAAACCAATAATTAACCATCTCGTAAGCAGCTCCGCTCTTTCCGTCCCAAAAATTAACCAGATTATCATGATGTTCCCATTGAAACGACCGGATGTATTCCTGATCATCAGCTAAAAACTGACGCAAAGTTTTAGGAGAGCTCATACCCAAAACACCTCCTTCGTTGGGGAAGCGATCGATGTAGTTGCGATACGCCCATATATTTGTCCCATCTTCAAATAGGGAAACACCCCAGGGATGCTGGTCCCCGCTTGTTGGGCTGTTTGGGAACTCATTATCGGGAGATAACGGGGAACTTGGCTGGTAATAACGGTTTGGATCTTCCTGCTTTAATATCACCGGAATATAATGATGAAAAAGCGCATAATCAGGATTTACTTTTCCTGAACCACTGTTCCAATTTATCCATTCAATTTCGTTATTGCCACACCACACTGCCAATGACGGATGGTTGGCAAATTCGCGCACTCCCCAGGTTACTTCCTTTTTAATGTTCTCCATAAACTGCGGATCGTCGCCGGGATAGTTACTACAGGCAAATAATATATCATGCCAAATGATTAATCCTTTCTGGTTACATAGTTCCAATAAGTCGTTGCCAGCCCAGGTGCCACCACCCCAAATTCTCAACATATTGAAGTTTGCACCAACAGCTAAATCGATCAGATCGGCTAATCGCTCCCGGGTAACACTGCTGTATATCATGTCGGCCGGGACCCAATTAGCCCCTTTAAGAAAAACAGGCCTGTTATTTATCTTCAGTGTAAAATACCGGCCTTCCACCGGATGTGGCGATTGGTCAACTTCAACCCTGCGTATCCCTGTGCTTTTAGTGGCAGTCGCCACCAGAGCACCATCAGCATATACGTTAATTTCAATGGAGTATAAATTTTGTTCTCCCTGACCATGTGGCCACCACAATTTCGGATTAATTATTTCAAATTGAACCGGGTACACTTCTAACCCTTCTTTACCTGCAAATTCCTTTATAATACTGATATTGGCTTCCTTGATATTAGCTTCAACCTTGATAATGGTTCCTGCCTTAATATTATCAATAAAAGGCCTGATGGTAACTGTAGCTTTTTTTAAGTCATTATCCAGTAAGCTATAAACGGAAGTTTGATCAAGCCTAAGTTTATCAGCCCAATGAAGAATGACATTACCTGTTATCCCAACATTAATAAGTCTGGGGTTCCAGTCCCAGCTAAACTGATACTGTGGTTTTCTTAACCATATTCGTTTATTAAGCCATGTATCCAGTCCGGTTGCATACTGTTCACCAGGTTTTTCTGCCACATAGTGTAATCCGCTTTCTATTGCTACAACCAATTCATTTTCTCCCTTTTTAATGTTTTCTGTCACATTGATTTTACAGGGCAAATGTGCATTCATGTGATGGCCAACAGGTACACCATTTAAATAAATATGTGCATTCAAATCAAGCTGATCAAAATAAAGCCAGTTTTCTTTTCCAAAGGAGGCATCCGGGGGAGTAAAACTTGTCCTGTATTGCCAGTATTGTTCGCTCACCCAACGTGCTTTAAGTGAGTTTATGCCAATATTAGGATCATCGATTATGCCTTTTTGCTGCAATGCTTTATGCAGTTCCATCGGAACCGGCACATCGATGTATTTTTCAGGATCATTTGAATAAGAAACTGTCCGGAAAGTTTCCATATCGCGGGGGCCATGGCCGCCATCAGTCCAGGTGACCTGCCAGATGCCATTCAGACTTTGCTGATTAGCCGGGGATAATAATTGTGAAAAACAAGATTGAACAGATCCCGCCAAAATCAAAATGATTAAGGCAAATATTTTAAAACGGTTTACTGGAATTTTATTACTCATATCTTAATTTTAAAAAAATTAAACTTCTACCGCTATTTAGACCCTTACCTTGACAACCACTTTTCTAATAGGCATGCTCTTACCGGAAATAACTTTTGGCATATGCAGATCCTGCGGATAAAGCACCGCGAACATTCCTTTGGTATATTTTATCAAACCCGGATTACCTTTGAATAACCAGTAGTCTTCATTTTCATGATAAGGCTCTGCTATTTCCTGGTTGGCCATCGACTCATAGCCAATACACTCTTCTCCTTCAGCCATAAACTGAACATCGATGTATTTTTTGTGAGCCTCAAGTGCACACTCTTCAACAGGTTTTGTAGCATATTCCTGAACCATTGCATACACATGGTCTCCGTCAATATCGTAACGGCCTGGAGCTAATTTTGAAAAATCAGTCTTAGTAAGGTATTGCAATGCGATTTTCAGCCTTTCGCTGATTGGGAAATAAAGTGCTGCGTTTGAAATGTGATCTGTAATCATCTTTTACATTTTTAAATTATTGAATTATATTCTCCAAAAACATCTCGAACTGCATCAAAGTATTTGTACACCGGGCGCAGGTCCGGTGCGGGGTAACTTCCTTCAGTCCATTCGTTCCGGCAATTAATGTTTCATCCTATTGGTTTTTAATAAGTGCAACCTTTTCGTTTATCAACAGTGTGGTTATCCATCCAATCCCAATCGATATTCGCACCCAGTCCTGGTCCGGTTGGTAAATGTTGACAACCATCTTCCTTTACATCCAATGGATCGCCAATTAAGCCGAACCTGAACATTGGATGATGTGCTTCGAGAAACTTCGACAAATGGGTAGTACATCCCATCTGAAGGTTGGCCAGGTCAAGGATTGGGCTGGCTGCTGTATGTATCTCCAGTTCATAGCCATGAATTTCACAAAACCCCAGTGTTTTTATCATGCCAGTGATTCCACCCTTCAAATGGGTGTCGCCCCGCAGGATATCCACAGCACCACTGTTCACATATTGTGGCAAATCAAATAAACTGGCAGTTTCAGCTGCTAAAACAGGTGTTCTTAGATTTTTAGTAAGTTTTTTCAGATGCTCGATATCCTTATCCGGAATTGGCTCTTCAAACCATTCGTATTCCAATTCATCAAGAGCCAGACCAATTTTCAGGGCATCAAGATAGGAATAAACACCTGAACAATCTAACATCAGTGGAAATCCCTTACCAACAATTTCCCTCGCCAGTTGCAGTTTAGGTATTTCCACATCGGGGCTGCCTGTAAGTTGTAATTTCCAACCAGCATATTTTCTGGAAAGGCATAATTCGCCCTGCGCTCTTACGGCTTGCAAATTTTGTAACTGCACCGGGGGACTTGTCATGTACAATGGCACTTTATCCCTCATTTTCCCCAAGAGTTCCGCAATTGGCATGTTGGCTTTTTTACCTTTAATGTCCCACAAGGCAACATCCAATTCTGCATGAAAAGCTTCTGACAGAATGTATAAATGCCTGTTTTTAAATCTGATCGTCTGCCAGATTGCCTGCGTATCAAGCGGATTTTTTCCGACCAGGTCATAGTAAAAGACATCATGAATGCTATGAAAATTTGCCTTGCCCTGTCCTAACGGAGCGTACCCCATGGTATAACCCTCAATGCCTTCATCAGTCTGTACAGTAACCAAAGGGAAGTCCCAATATGGTATGCTTCCTTTAGGTATAATTCCATCAGGGAACCATGCTTCTGCACCTAACCTGATCAATCTTGATTCAATTTCTGTTATTCGCATCAGTTGATTTTTTTTGTTACCCAATCTAATTCGTTGATCAGTTTATGACCTTGAATGTAATTAATAATATTATTGCATATCAAATCGATTAGCCGCTGTTTCCATCCACCAGAAAGACCTCCGCTGTGTCCGGAAAGACAAACATTGTCCAACGCATAGATTTCATCATTTAATTCAGGCGGTTCGGGGTCTGTAACATCAAGGCCTGCACCTTTCAATCTGCCGTTTTTCAGAGATTCGATAAGTGCAGTCTGATCAATGATGCTGCCACGGGAAATGTTATATACACATGCTCCATCCTTAAATTGAGCCAGAACCTCTTTGCTGATCAGTTTTTTATTCGAAGATTCCCCCGACAAGGTGATAAATACATGATCAGCCTTTGTAATTGCCTCAGTAAGTTCATTCAGTGTAAACCATTTTTCAACATAAAATAAATCGCGGTGATAATGATCAACAGCTAAAACCCTCATGCCTAAACCATAACATCTCTGTGCCAAAGTCGAGCCAATATCCCCAACGCCTAAAATACAGGCTGTTGATCCGGTAATTTCACCGTATGGTTCGTGCCGCTCAAATTTTAGATTTAATTTATCCTGAAAGTGTTGACTAAAATTGCGTGCCAGAGCGAACATCATCCCAATTGCCACTTCAGCAACGCCAATAGAATAAACTCCTTTCGCATTGCACAAGCGGATGCCATTCTGCTCCAAACCCTTATTCTCATAGGCGTCCCAACCAGAACTTCCAATCTGAACAAATTTTACTGACGTTTTATTAATCAGTTCTGCTTTTGGCCATCCAGCCACAATTTCCGCATCCTGAATCTGTTCCAGGAAATCAGTTTCAGGAATGAACTGATCGACAAATTTCAGATCGACCAGATGATCTATCCGCTTCTGAATCTGTTGTTTATGGATCTTATTGAAATCATTAATAGCAATTATCACTTTCATTTACAGAAGGTTTATTTTAATAAATCTTCTTTCGTCGGAAATTTTCCGAGATCACTTTCAGAAATAGTTAAATGCAATGCCCGGCTCCAGCGGTGTGGTACAAAAAGGTGGAGCGTACCATTGTCAGCAAAGCAATCAATGTAGGAACAATTTACGCTGAACCAAATATTTTTAAGTGTTGGAGCCAAAGCGTTGGCAAAAATAAAACGCGGTTCGCTCCATGTTTTTCCGTCGTCGGATGAGAGAGAGAACCATATTTCCGAGCGGTCCATATGTTGTTTCATATTACCTCCTAAATCAGCAGTTTGAATGGTGCTTCGATTATGATGTATGGCAATCATGGTTTTACCATCTGTTAAATGAAACAACATGGGTGGCGCATCGGGTTGCACCAACGTGGTGGCAGCAGGTTCGGTCCAGGTTTTACCATCGTCCTTACTCCGCGATGCCCAGTAGTGCCCTTCGGGAGTGCGAAATAAAAACATAACACCTCCATCGGAAGTCGTGATTGGACGTCCTTCATCCATCCGTCCATAGCAAGGTAAGAACCAACCTTTATGACGGACATCAGGACCCAATTGCCAGGTTTTTCCATGATCTTCGCTACGCAAGAAATATTGCCTTGTAATTAATGGTTGATAACTCCAGTCGCCTTCGTGGGTACCCAGAATCCAGGTTCCCTTATTCGTTTCGCACATGCGCATTGCACATATTCCTATATAGTCTGGATCATTGGTTGGATGAATTAAATGAACCTCGCTCCAGGTGTAACCGTCGTCATCAGAATAGCGATAACCAATGGGTACGTTTTCTCTTTGACCCTGATCCATTCTGCGCAACTCCTTAATAGGTTGGCAACCAAATGCATAAATTCGGTTGCTACCTTTAGGAATAAATGAAATAAAACCAATCTGTGAATAATCAATATCAAAAGCAACTTTAGGTCCTTCCCAGGTTTTACCCTTGTCTTTTGAGCGGTAAGAGATTAAGTCGTTCACTTTCTCTGCTGAAGCAGCCATATGCAAACCCAAAGGGAACATCAATAAATAATCGCCTTTCGGAGTAATGGTTGCATGACTTTCCATAATAAATTGATTGCTATCAACCAACGATTTGTGGATTACCTGTCCTTCTACCCATGGAAGTGTCGCAATTCCCAGGTCTTTGTCGACGCTGACTTTACCGGGAAGCTTATTGGTTGCAAATTGTTTACAGCCTATTTCTATGGTATCGGCGACTTGTTCGTGTCTGGCATTTTGTGCTTTTGAATCTGTAAAAGTCACAGCCAAACACACAACTAAAAAGAATTTAAATTTTGAGTTCATAGTTACGATTTTTATAAATTTTTTATTTAAGAGATTCCACAAATATTCAAAACTCAACTACACGAATCTGAATCCATTATTGTTTATAGCACCTAATTCCTTACATTGTTCGTAGAATGCAAACACCATTTCGTCTTTTGTTCCATCCGGGATCATCAATATGAGATTAATACCGTTATTTCCTGAATCTTCGAAAGCCTTCACCACCGCTTTCTTTAATTCCACGGTAGTTCTTGTGAGGCATTTTGGAACGTCCATCATAATGGAGATAAGTGCATCAGGCATCATCCTGACTGAAGTTAAAATATCGATACCGGATTGTTCCCTGCAGTCAAAACGAATTACCGGAGTAGATTCTGCAAATTTCCCAAAGCTGTTAAGTAAATGATTTGAGGGACCGCAGGAATGAAAAAATGTTTCCCGTCCACCGCAGTAATCCCGGATAAGTGGCATAATGAAATACTCCCATTCTTCAGATCCCAGAAATGTTGAAGCACAAGCACTCATAAGAACCCGTGCAGGTTTGGGAATATCAAAGTTAGATCTGAATTCATGCGACAGAAATTGAATTGAGTCCAGTGTTTTAAATAAAATGGTTTTTACATCCCCGGGGTTCATAAACATATCAGTCATTAACCGGTTACCAAAAAGCTTGTAGGCAATAGTAAACGGACAATGGGTACAGTCAAGATCCTCAACACCATCAATATTTGAAGAATAAAAAGGTATTGAAACCCTTTCTTTACCATGCTTCGCTATCAGCTCACCGAGATTATTTTTCAAAATTTCAAGCCTTTCCCTGAATACCGGCATATTTGTATTAAAATCGTTGAGGTTGACCAGGTTCTCCAAAGGATAGCCGCGTGTATCAGGAAACAGGTTTTCAAAATAAAGCACATCGGCACCGAATAACCAGCTTATCAAATGGACTGAACCTAACGTAGTAGCAGAATAGGAATCGCGCGGGTTATTGTCTCCGCATCCATATTGCCCGAATTTTGTATAAATCCATTGCAGAATCTCTTTCCATTTGTCATTTCTATATTGGCTATCACTATGATAACGTTTAGAAAAATCAAGTCCCATATTGCTCACTAAATAATCCGGATAAGCAGAAAGCTGGGAATATATTTTATTCATATCCAGTTAAATTCAAATATTTTTTTTAATCTTAACAGCAAACAGTGACCACGCTGCCAGCAGCATTACAACCGCAATAATCTGATATGCAATTGAAAGGTCAATATGGGCATCTTTCAATGCTCCTCCGACATATACCATACCACCACCAATTATTGTACTTAAAAAATTCAGAAAACCATATCCTGTCGCTATATAGCGGCTATCGATAATCTGGCATAGAATCGGCATAAGATTGGAATCGTTGAAGCCCCGGGCCAGACCAAAGACGATCATTCCCAGAATTGCTATACCAAAAATCTGAGTTGACGACATCAGGAACAAAAACGGTGCCCCCACTGTAAAGCCAAGAATAACAACATATAAGCGGCCCCTGATATTACTTTGTGACCAGCGGTCGGCAAGGATTCCTCCAATAATTACCCCGGCAAAAGCTCCAATTTGAATATACCCCGTGGCTGAAATTCCTGCCTCACCCAGGTTAAGATGAAAATGATCTTTTAGAAACGTAGGCAACCAACCGTAAACTAACCAGTTAACCATTCCATATACACAGAAAAAGATTAAGATGATGTTAAACGATGGTACACCAAAAAGCATCCTGAAAGACCCTAAAAGAGTGATGTTTTCTTTGGGATTTGAAGCTTTTTCGGAAACACCTTCCAACTGTTCAGGTTTCCTGTCTTTTAACAGGAATAATAATATGAGGGAATATAAAATACCAAACAACCCAAAAACCTGAAAGCCATACCGCCAACCCCACCACTCAGCAATATATCCTCCCATGCCTCCCATTGCCAATCCTGCATATAAACCACTTATGTGTAAACCGGTGGCAAGGGATCTAGTACGATTTCTATGATAATCGGTTATTAATGCTAAAGCTGCCGGAACATAGCAAGCCTCGCTGATACCCATAAAAGCCCTGGCAATCAGCATCTCATGAAAAGAGGTTGCCAAGCCCGTCCAAAGGGTTACAGCTGACCAGATTAAGGCACTGAATACAATTACTTTTTTCCTGCTGTATTTGTCAGCAAAAAAGCCGCCAAACGGACTCAGAATACCATAAGACCATAAAAATACGGAGGTGAGAAGTCCAAACTGGGCATCAGAAATTGAAAAATCTGACACAATCGGATCCCTCATTGAAGTGATCAGAATACGATCAAGATAATTTAAAAAAGCCACCACCCACAGCAAAGCAACAACCATCCATGAGTAGGTCGATAATACAGGTTTTGAATTGGTCATTTAGTTTAATTTAAAATTTATATTCAAGAACAGCATCCCTCAGGGCTAAAAAATTTTCCAAAGGGACTTCATTATTTAATTCTGTTGATGATCCGATCATGATCCTTCCTTCGGCGTCATCAATTGTTTTTTTCACAATATCCTTAATTTCATGAGGTTTGCCAAATGGTAACAGTTGTGATACATCAATTCCTCCGGCCATAAAAATAGACGGATATTTCTTATGAATTTGCCCAACGTCCATTCCTGCCATTATTTCAATTGGATTTAATCCATCTATACCTGCGCTGACCAATTCTCCAAGAATCGGGAACAGGTTACCATCGGAATGAAAAAGTACTTTGATTTTTCTTTTATGAAAGGCATCGCAGATTCTTTTCAACCTGTGAAAATAACTTTTTTCAAACCAATCGACGGGTAATAACGGCCCGCTGTTAAATGCAATATCATCTGCCAGAAAAATTCCGTTATATTCAAAATCAACCGGTAAATGTTCTGCCCATGCAATGGTTTCCTGTGCATGACATTCCATCATCTGATCGATCAGTTCAGGATAATAAGCCCAGTAAAACGAGAAATCCTCAAGACCAACTTCATCGTAAATTCGTGTCAGCCAGTTACAGGGGCCGACAGGAAAATAAAAAATATCTCCCAAATCTCCCTGTTCTTTCCTATGCTGAGACAACTGAGTGTTTAGTTCTTCCTGCTTTTCATCACTCCAATCAACAAAGTTTTTGATAAACTTCTCCTTATCATTTTTGTAAACCTCTTCATTATCATACTTTTTATGGCTTGTCCATATAGTCCATCGGAAATAGCGTTGTACGCGGCCGTCATCAAGAATAACTGTTTTTTCTTCGTTTGGGGTACGAACGAGCGGACGGGTAGCATCGATGGATGGTTCATAAGAGTTAAAAACCACCCTACGGCCATTTACAGGATTTACAGTTTCACCGCCAAAATAGCTGGTTACAACATCATTACGCAGGAGGTCATACATGGGTATTCTCTCTGTCTTCTGATTATTGATGAATGCTCTTATAAGCTGAAAAGAATTTTGCATTTAATTGTTGTTAATAGATGGTATGCTGAAAAAATTATTATAACACGAGTTGATTCATTTGAAGGAAAACCATTATTTACACCTTATTTGATGTAATTGATAAATGGTTTATCTTTCCTGTCCCGCTTATCTTTTCCGTTTGTCAGCCACTGCAGGCTGAAGGAGACTAAAGACATATGGGTATTTTTAAAATGATTTCCACCGGTTCCGGTAATGGATCCCCCTTCGTACAGACAGTGGATAATACCATCGGGTGTGACTGCCAGGTCAGAATATCCTGCAATTCCAGGATCAACAACCTTTGAAACCGGCCAGGTAAGCCCTTCATCATAACTCATTCTTATTGTGAGGTTCGTACGATGGCGGTTTTTAGCTGAGCGTGGGGTCGCCTGTTTTTCTGCAGTCCATGGATCCTGCCGGCTGTCAGGATTACAGAACAGAATACGGTTTTTGGATTGATATGGTTTAAGACTGTAACGGCACATACTCCCAAAACAAATTGGTTCAAAAAATGCATCGGCAAAGAGTGGTGTGGACCATTTGGTTGCGCCGTCATTGCTGTAGGTAAATAATCGTCTGTAGTTGACAGATTCATTCCTGGAATTAAACAACACTCTTCCATCCGCCAACTGGACACAGCATGTTTCATTTGGTATAACGGTTGTATCGTTATCGTTGACTGCCACTTCTCCTGCTTTCCAGGTTTTTCCGTGATCATCACTGAATGCCGAAACCACTAAAGAGGGACGATGACCTCTGTGATTAGGGCCAAATTCTTTCCCTCCTCCGCTTGAAAGCCAGAAAGGAACAACCAGCCTTCCATTCGTTAGCTGTATACCATGACCAGGACCGGGTGCCAGAACCACCCATGGATATACTTTTTTAAATTCATCAATGGTGGAAGTAATTTCGAAGGGTTGCGACCAGGATATCCCGTCATCAGCTGATTTGATGTAAAAGCATTTTGCATAATCGATCTGGAAAAGCAAATGAACCTCACCCGTTATAAAATCGACAATTGGCGTGGCATTGTCGCTGGGCAGGCCCTCACTGTGAGCCAGCATTTTCATAGGTTCCCATGTTAATCCTGAATCGGTACTCCTTCGCATGACAATATCAATAGGATCCCAGTCGCCACCAGTGCCTTTTCTTGCAGCACAGAATGCAAGCAGAGTTCCTTTTTTCGTGGAAACCATAGAAGCAATCCGATAAGTATAGTACCCATCATTGCCTGCTTCAAATAATTTTTGTCTCCTAACCATGCCATCCTGTTGTGAATAGCAGGTCATAATGATCATAATGAACACAAGGGTCGAAATAATTCTGTTTTTAATCTTCATAGTGTATTAAATAATAATGGTTTTCAGTTGCATATCAAATTCTATATTTTTCACAAATTATTGATTTACATTAATCTGATTCAGTCTTTATCTGGTATTGATTTTCCCGAACCGGATAACACTCCTTTTGACATCGGGCTCGTTTGAACTATCCCAGGTACAGATCCATTCCCCGGCTTTGATCTCAATCAGTGTAGGGTAGCTATTCCGGTTATTGTCAAAGTAAAAAAGCCCGGATTCTGACCATTCTTTCCCCGGTTGCCTGGTCCTATACCATAGTTCTTTTCTATCTCCGCTGGGACCACTGGAATATACAAAAATGTGATTACCCAGGCTATCCTTTCCAAAAAATGGTTTTGAGACCGCATTAAAAAGCAGTGGTTCAGGTTTTCCGGTACTCCAGGTTCTTCCGCCATCAGCACTGACAGAAGAATAAGCCACCGGAGGATTTAATTGCTTGTAATCTTCATAAGTGGCTGTGCGTGTCACCATTTTAAGTTCGCCTTTGTTTTCCCATTCAGCAATATTCCCTTCATGCATGAATACTTTTGGGTCCGGAAGCGGAATATAACCTGCAAGTTTCCAACGAAGCAGGTCGCGGCTTTCCAGCACAAACATTCGACGGTCACCCATCGGATCTGCATGTTTTGTATTTCTGTGGGCAGGAAGCAGATACCGATGCCCATTCTGGTCTTTCAGCTTCATTATCCCGGCTACTATGATAAGCGGTGAATGAAAATCATTCATCACTTCTGCATGATACCATGTTAGTCCACCATCACCCGAATAAGCTGCACACAGTTCACTTTCCTCGCTATTCGGGTAATATTGAGGACATCGCATGGCATAACACCACAAAATATTCTGTTCAGGATCTTTGTATAAAACAGCGTTTGCATAAGCAAATCTGATGGTACCATTCGGAATCTGGGAATTAAAAACTATATTAGGGACACCCCAGCTCTTTCCCTTATCCCTGCTTACCGAACAAATGATATCCCCCATATCTGACTTTCCTTTCAACATACGTCCATAAGCTATGATATAGGTTTGTTCGTCCCATTTGGCTATATATGGTTGCCAGATCCTACCATAAATGCTATTTTTATTCAGCGTGTCAACTGTTACAATATCTGTAACATCGCCGGTTGACCTTGTTTGGGAACCAACCGATTGTGACAAGAAAAGCGCAATAACAACAGCGCCTGCATGTTTCAGGTACTTCATGAATTTAAATATTACCATTCTCCTTTTTTGCCAAATTTTGCAGCTGCGGCCGTTCCAAATTCCGTTGAAGCTTTATTGAATTCATCGAGAATTGTTTTAAAACTCTTACCATGAGCGCTCCTTGCAGAAGGGATCATGGTTTTGCACTCATTCGAATCCATAAACCGGGCTGCATCCAGTAATCCTTCCTGATCTTCCTCCGGTATTACGAGAAATCCATGCTTATCGGCATGAATAAGATCTCCCGGATTAACCTTCCGGCCAAATACTTCCACTTCGCAATTCCAGCGGACCGGGCAACTATAGGCATGACCAACACAAAGTCTTCTGGCAAGAGCTTTAAAACCTGCATTATTCATTTCATCTGTATCGCGAATACCTCCATCTGTTATGGTTCCGACACATCCCAGTGCTTTATGAATATTGCTGTTGACTTCACCCCAGAATGCGCCAAATAGGTTGGGCTTATCAAGGTCCTGAACCACAACAATTTTTGGTCCGGGGAGTGATGCAACATATTCACGGTACTGTATCCAGGCATCCGGGTTATTTTGGGGATGTTGAGGATTTCCCGGTTGTATGACTACCGTAACCGCATATCCAACCATCGGACCCAGGTGGGGCATATAATCTGTGGCAGCCTCCAGGTTAGTTCCTTCGCGGGCACTATCGTGCTTCGTCATCTGTTCCCAGCCATTGTATATGGTAGGGGTATTCCAGCGTTTCAATTCAAGCAATTCTGCATGGGAAAGTTTTCTGTTCATTTTTATTAATTTAAAGTATTTAAAAAGTAATTATCAATGGAAGCCGGTCAACCCGTTCCCAATTCAGGGAACGACGATGACAACTTTCAATATTCTGCTGTATTTCAGGGTCCAATGTGTCATTGAGAAACTGTAATACTGTCTTTAACGAATTCATTCTGTCAGGATTCATGTTATCATGAAACTGTTGTTTTGGATTTCTGATTTTATAACTCTTTGGCATTAATGCTGATGTAGATTTATTTTATCACTGAAACATTTGATAAGGATTTAGTTGAAACATTGTCCAAGAAATACCAGACAATTTTCTTCTCCTTCGTAATTTCAAACATAGGAATGCCTTCTCCGTATTTTCCATGTCCCAACCAATTGCAAACCAGAATATTTCCGTTCGGCAATTCCTGAATACCCGATATCCATTTAAGATGTAGTTCCGGAAAATCATCTTGTGTTATTTTCCAAACCACTTTTCCATTGTGGTTTACTTCCCTTACGGAACAAGCAGAACCATCACTGATGAGGGTATTCCCGTTTTGAAGCCGAATAGCTGCAAAGCAATCCCCAGGACTTTTAAACGAATTGACTACTTTGCCTTTAGGATTATATTCTACCACCAAACGGTCTTCTGACAGACAAACCAGATAGTTTCCGTTGTCCAGGACACGAACTATCCGGATAGCTTTATGACCCTTCACATTCGTGTTCAATGAAATAGTTTTTACAACTTCTTTTTGCGGGCTAACTTCAATAAGTTGTGCGTTGTTATTATCAGTGAGTAGGGTGTTTCCATTCTTCAGACGCTGGCAGGAGTGTACTTCACCATTAATTTCATAGCGGAAAACCTCTTTCTTTTCAGGAGTAATTTCGCATACTCCACCTTTAATTGCTCCGTCTTTTTTTTGATAATATGAAAACAAAATATTCCCGGAAGGCAATTGCTGCAAGTCCTGACACTGAGATACAGGATATTCCCAACTTATTTCCCCTTGAGAATTCAGAATGTAAATTTTATCGCTGCCGTTATCGCTAACCAGGTAACTATTCTTGCTTTCACCGATCAATTTGTTTATTGGCTTAGGATCAGCTCGTATAGGTTCTTTTGACCGTAATTTCAGGTTCATTTCTGCCTGAATCCTTTCGATTGGGACATTTATGACCGGAATGTTTTCTTTTGCAGCAATGCTCGCTGCAAATCCCGCCGCATGTCCAATAGCAATCATTGTTCGCGAAAGGCGGCAACTTGAAGCAGCTATCTGGCTAAAACTTGCCCCTCTGCATGCAACCAACAAATTCGACCATCCTTTGGGAATCAGGCAACGGTAAGGTACTCCGTAGGCTTCGGTTAAAAAACCCAAAGGCTTTGTATTTTTACCATGAACATCCATTGGATGATCGGCGAGCGCAATGATGTCCTTTTGATCCTGGTTTGTATAACCTGCAAGTAAATCATTTTGATTGAGCACATATTCTCCAACCACACGATAACTTTCCCTGATTCCAAGCATGGGCGCATAACAATAAAATTCGTAACCTCTTAAATGAGGTCCCTTTTGCAAACGTGCCCAATGGTCATCAATTATTTTTTTTGCAAGGTCGTAAGCACTGTCATAGCCAAGCCTGATCAATTCTTTGCCTTCCATAATTCCCAAAGGATTTATGCTCTTAATATTTTCTTTGCCGGGTATATCATAGACGAGCCCGACCAAACCATAATCAAAAGTACCATCTGGAGCAGGAGTTCCCTGCACAGGATGGTCTGATTTTCGGATTTGGTAGCAAAGAGAAATCGCATTCAATTCTTTGTTCGCTTCTTCGGGTGCCGAAGGCTCGTTATATTGAGATTGTGGTTCAGCACCCAGCATGGTTTCACATCCTAAATTACGGCAAAGAGCAACACCACCGGTACAATCAATAAATACTTTAGCCGAAATCTCGTATTTCTCGCCAGAAGCTGATACGATTTCGATAGTTTTAACGGTTTTTCCTTCACTAATTGCTTTCGTGAAAGTGGTATTCAACATTAAAGTACATTTCCCGGTTTCTTCCAACATTAGCCTGACGGTTTTGTCAAATTGCCCGAAATCGAAAAGTATGCTTGGCGGTTTTTTTAAATCTGATCTTCGAAGGGTTTGGTTATAATTGGCCGTTGGATCAACAATAGCAAAAACATATGGTTCTTCCTTCGTTAAAGGGTGTCCTCCTCCTTTTGCTATGCATATTGATGCAGATGTAACTTTTATACTATCGTATATTTCGTGCGAATAGGAACATCCAATCCCAGGTTCCCAATTATTTACAAAAGCCAAAGTACTTGTGCCACCTGCTTGCCCCTGCTTTTCAACCAAAACCACTTCCGAACCAGCCCGCGAAGCAGCCAAAGCAGCTCCGATTCCACCACTGCCTGCTCCAATAATACACACATCTGTTTTTATATGGGTAATTTTTTGAGCAAAAATTGGATTACATAGAATAAATGAACCTAAAAGGAGAGTGAGCAAGATTTTGCGCATAGTAATATTATTTAATATTTATTACAGATAAAGTATGAACCTGATCGTATTTGCTGTTTTTCAAGCCAGGGAAAGGCATATCGAAATTAGCAATTACGATTTTATCGTTTATGACAAGAGGTTCGCAAGGTTGATCCATTAATCCATCAGCACCATCCGTATCATCATTTTCGGCCAATATTGACATTTTATTCCTGGCAATATCCCAAATATGAATGGCATTTTTTTCGGAATCGGCTATGTATATCACATTTCGTTTAGCATCATAGCAAATTCCATCAATACATGTCAGTGAACGGTCAATTACCTTACATTCTTTCACTTTGCCATTTTTACTTTCAAAGCTTATTCGAAAAAATTGTCCGTCACCAAAATTACCGCTATATAGATTTCCGTCTTTGTCGAAACACATACCATCGAAGCCTGCATTATCTTTACGATGATTTGGAATACATTTCGTTTTGGCAACCAAATGAGTATCGTCCACATTTTTGTCAGCTATCAGTTTAACGCAACCTTTATTCATTTCGCTTAACGAAGCACGATAGATACCTCCCCAACCCTCCTTGGCAGGATCACCAATTCCAAAAAAAGTATCCGAAACATACAGAAAATCACCGTTCCATCGAACTGCATTCGCAAGTTTTAAATTCTCAATTACCGTCTCGGACCGGACAGGCTTGCCATTTTCCAATATTATTCTAATTACCCTGGATTTAAAATACTTATTATAAAAATACTGGTTATCGGCATAATAGAGGTTCCCATCAGGACCAAATTCGATACCCATCGGTGCACCTTTCCCGGTTTCGGGATGAACCGGAACAGGAAAATAAGGAACAGCTTGTCCGTTTAAATCAACTTTCATGATGATTCCAGGATAAGTTGTATCATTAAAATTAGGTACTGACAATAGAATGGTATTGTCGGCCTGACTATAAGCCATACCATCCGGCGTGTTACAGAAATCTGGTAACGGCGAAAACATTTTGGCAGAACTATCAACCTTTACTGAGCTGGTTTTACATGCCACAAAAGAGACAACATAGAAAAAATAAACAAATAATCTGATGGTTTTCATTGGTTTATAACTTAAATATCTAATTTAAAATTTGTGAACCGAAAATATTCCGGTGTATGGGTTAAAGCTGGTCAATTGAGGCCAAATTAATTTAACTCCTCAGGTTGAACATTCTGCTTGTCTTTGCCCATGTAGGGTGCATACCCTTTTTTAGCTGATAGCTAAGCTATGTGAACGCCCCGCTCCCATACACCCCCGTTTTAGTATCCATATTTCCCTCCTTTCTGTTATTATGCAGCTTCGATAAGCCTGTCAAGCTCTTCCCATTCGGCCTTGTAAAAATTATGTTTTCTGATACCAGGGCGGTAAAAAAATATGCGGAATAACTTTTTAAATTTTCGTTACCACGCAACCTTTAGAGTGACAAACCCATTGGCTGGTATATTTATTTCATTTCCAACTTTTTTGCCGGCTATCTCTTCGGTTTCACAAAGATGAACTGTTTTTGGATCTCCTCCAGGCCATGATAATTTGACTGTTTCATCTTTATCAGAGACGGAACGCAGCCGAACAATTGTTGTATTACCTTCAATTGTAGATTTGAGCATTGAGGAGGTTACTGTTGAAGGACTTTCGATAGCAATCAATGATTTGGAAATTGCATTGTTATTGGCAGCCAGCGCAATTAGCGGCTGCGATTGCTCCATCCCAAAGCGGTTGGCAAGACCGGCATCATAAGCGCCATGAGGCAATATCCTGTAACGGAAAGTGACAGGGCCGTCCTGCGTGAGCGGGAAATTTGTAAACCAGTGGTTATTCATCGCCCATGAGTAGATTGCAGATCCTGGCTCCAGTTTGCTAAGCCATGGTTTTCGTTCTCCTCCCCAGGTTCCTGTCTGATTAGCAGTCATTGACCCGCTTTCAATAAGCGGTGCATCAAGCGAGCACCAGGTGACTCCCTCTTTTTCGTTTGATATATCTGCCCAACGTTGCATAGTGAGCCAGTTACGGTTTCCGGCTGCCCACTGGTCCTTCTCTACCTCTACAACTCCCCATGGAATATCGATGCGCGTTACGGCGTTGGGGATATCGAACCCAAATCCGAAGTGAATGCCATCCTTGGCCGGTAAAGGCAGCTTGTCCACAACATCTGATATTTCTGCATATGGCAAACCATAAACAAGTCTCACTGATCGGGAAAGAGTACGGCAACCAACAGCTTTGGAAGAAATGCGTAATTCAACTACCAGCGGACCGGATTCAACAGCAGAAATTACTATTCCGGAATCGGGAAGGGCAATATCATTATCACCAGACATCCAGCGAAAGGCATTTAATCCGCCATTAACCTTTATATCTGCGAAATTTTTCCCTGTTGCCAAAGGTACAAGTTGGGTAATATTACCTGTTAACTGATCTACTTTTATGCGGATTTGTTGGTTACTCAGGGTATTCCCTTCGAGTCTGCACCCTTCAGAAACTGGACATTTACCAGGCATTACCCGAAAATGGCGCGACCCAAATGCGGGGACATCTGAAGCCAGAAATGCCAGTTCACCAGTTGAGAGTCGCTGGCAAAGTACATCCTTCCCATCATTATCGGTGACACGGTCCCCTGGCTGACTTTCAGCTTTGGTGAGCGTAACCAATCCGCCATGGTTCCACGAATGGGTATTGATCACTGCCACTCCCCCTTTAGACGGACCTTCTGCCAGGCCCAGCGCACCGGATGACCGGTCTGTAGCAGGTGCAACCGCCTCTTCAAACAACGTTTGGGTTCGGTTATCTGCCTCGTGAAAATAACTTTGCTTAACCTTCCAGATTGCGTCCTGAAAGAACGGTTCTGTCGGGTTCTCAGCACACCATGTATGCTCCGAACCCAGAGCGATGAAGCGCCATGCTTCATCAAATTCGGAGCGTGGTGCTGATTTACCGGGATGAAGCATTGTCCAAAGGGTTTCTGACTGCAGCAACCGCTCTTTGGCATTCCTGTTTATAGCTGTCAGACCGGCGGCAGTGCCCGAACCATCAGTCCAGTATTCGGTAAAGTCGCCTTTAACTTCAGGAAGTTTGTCCCCATATTTTTGCTCTATCATCTGCATAATCTCTGTGCCACCCGCAATAACAATATGAGGATAAGCATACTGGTCGTTCCATGCTTTAACTGCATCAGGAATATCGGCATCAAGCGGACTATTATCCCAAAGTGACCACGAAACAACATAAAAATCGTAAGGATTATCGGGTCGTTCGAGCTTTGATAAAGCCTCCGTAAAATTCACATTTGCACTTCCGGTTTTAATGACAGCCGGGACCTTTTCAGGATCGCGCTGACCGAACCACGGGCGTCCCGTTTTTCCCCCTTTTGTCATACTGCCGCTGTTTCCATATCCTCCAGGCTGGAAGAATAATACTTTAGATTTACCATCAGGACCTATCCACCAAAAAGGTTTTTCGTCGACACTGCGACCATGTCCGGCGCGAACACTGTTTGGCCAGTTCATAATGTACTTTACTCCCTGCTGTGCCATTACAGGAACGAGCCCCCATGACATGCCCGGGATATCCATCTGCTGCATGGTCTTAACAGGAACACCGGTCAGCTTCTGTATTTCACGGCTGAACCGGAATACCTGAAATAGTTCTTCATCAGAGCAGGCGCTGGTATTAAGGTTTAAATAACTCGCATCTATGCACAGATAACCACTTTTAATTGCACTTAATAATCGCCCCTTTTGACCGGTTGTTGCGCCCTGCCAGTAACGCTCAAGTGGCCAGGTAACCTCCGGATTCCAACGGGAGACGGAACCAGTGGGATAATCCTTCGTCGCCTCACCAAGTTTGATCCCCTCATCGATATTACGTTTGTGAAGGATTTCAACATTTGCCTGAGTATTGGTGTAGCCAATATCAACATGCGAATGGGAATAGAGATAAACATTCCAGTGACGCAGTGCCGGCACAACAAAACTCTTTTTCAATGATTTATTGCCCTGAAGCAGGTTCAAAGTAACGTGAGAATCTTTTTTTACTCCTGTATTGGAGGGTAATATAAGATGGTATTCTGTTATCCCATCCTCTTCCGGTGAAACATCTGTGATTTCTGTAACCCCATCTGCCTTTACTTCAATCTGCGCCTTCCCTGTTAACACTCCTCCTTTGAAGTTAATGATGATTTCACGTCCGGGTTTACCATCTGTCCGATTCCGATAAAACGGTTGAGGCGTACACGTCATATCTGCAGGAAATTGCAGATCGGATTTGCGATCATTAACTGAAAAACTGGCATTGATCACCAAGTCGTTCCCTGTAGAGACAGCTAAACGATTTTGAATCTGAGATTGAAAATGGGAAGTACTATTGCGGCCATTAGCTGCAACACTAATCAACAGTAAGAAAATAAATCTGGTATGTTTCATTTTTCCGGTATTGGTTGTTTTAATTTTACTTTTTTAAGTATTCAATTCTCAATTCGCATAACTCTTTGATCCTGACATTACGAAACCAGTATATTTGGTTTTTTTAAAGTCCATCCTCGTATTTTATTGATTTTAATGCAGGATATAATTTAAGGTAGGTTAGGAATTGCTTTTTATAGTGTTCAGCAAATTCTTCCTGTGGAAAAATTGTTTTGGAAGTTTTTACCCATTCGGTTACAATTACCTCCACCGGAATGCCAGTAGTAGCAGATTTAGCAAGCATTGCCACACCGAAACAGCCAGCTTCGGTTACTGCAACGGTTGTAATTGGCTTATTTAAAACATTGGCTTTTAACTGGTTCCATACTTTACTTTTACCTCCACCACCAATTGCCCTTAATTCATTGATCACAATACCCGATTTCTCAAGAATCGATAAATTCAGGCGCATTTCAAACGCAACACCTTCAAGTAAGCCCCGCAATATTTCTTCCCGCGATGTATTAAACCTCAAACCAATTATAGAACCTGTTATCAAACTGTCGAAATATGGTGTCCCTGTGGGTGTAAAATAGGGCAGCACCAATAATTTTGACGGACGATCAGGTAATGTATCCAGGATGACTTCATATATATTTCGTCCGCTTTGCCTGGCCGCTTCCTTTTCCTGAAAGGCAAACTCGTCCCTGTACCACTTTAAAATATTTCCGCCGGTAAGACTGTATGCAACAGTTGTGTACATTCCTGGAATAGCAAAATCATACGTGCAATAATTGTTTTTGAAAAGATTATCCCCGAAAACCGGTTTCTCGAATACAGGAGTAATACATTCAACAGTGCCAGTGGCATACATTGCCATTCCTTTCGAAACAATCCCGGCACCCAGTGCGCCACAGGATTGATCATGACCACCTGTGACCACTAAAACATCATTTGGCAGTCCAAGTTGAGAAGCAATTTTCGCCGAAATAGTTCCTGCTTTTGATCCTGATGGCAAAGGCCTGGCCAGCTGACCGGGCTCCAATCCAACCGATGCCAGGATTTGATCGTCCCATTGATGGCTGATGACATTGAACATCATCGTTCTTCCGGCCAAAGGATATCCAATCGCCGGATCAAGGCCAAGTTTCAGATGCATTAAATCTTCAAAACACAGGAATTTTGCTGTTATTTTCCATAATTCAGGCTTGTTCTTCCTAATCCAAATTAGCTTAAACACCGAAAACATTGGATAAGCCGTGTGACCGGTGATGGAATATAATTTTTCAGCGCCGAACTCATCGCAAAACTCACTCACAATGGATGCTGCACGGGTATCTGAAGAAACCATTCCATTTCCCAGGATTGTACCATTCTTGTCAACAGGAGTAAACGCTTCTCCCTGCGAAGAAATTCCCATTGCCAGAATAGGATCTGCACCCGTTTTTAAAGCGACTTCTTTGATTACCTCGAAACACTTCGAACAAACCTCTTCCGAATCAAGCTCGACCCATCCTTCGTTTGGTGTAATCAGCGGGTATTCTCTGAAAGCGGCTGCCAGTTCTTCTCCGTATTCATTAAAAACAACTGCCTTACAACCACTTGTCCCAATGTCTAATCCTAAATAACTCATAGCGAAAAATTGTGATGCAATATTAAACGTACCAAATTGACAAATAGCTTGTTACAATCTTTTTCATTTCCTCAAAAATGATGGATTGACGGTAGAGATTGGTATAAAAATCGATTGATTTTTCTCCTTCAGAATCAACTTGTTCACCCAAGATCCCCAGAGATTTCAATTTGTCAACTTGCTGGTTGCCTATTATTTTTGAGGCATTAGAAACTAGTTGTTCGAAAAGCTTATTTGCACTATCACGCTCAAGAATAGTCCAGATATTTACCTTGCAAATACCATCATTGAATAGTTTAACAATCTGTTCTGAACCCACTGATGATGCTCCGTGTAATACAATCTTATCGCCTATTCTGGCCTTAATTTCTCTGGCAATATCACCAAAGTAATGCAACTCTGAGGCGTTTGCGCGATGTTCGGTTCCCAAATTGGCAACAATAAAATCGCATCCAGTTTGTTTAATGTAGCGTTCGGCATTTTCAGGAGAAGTTAATTCGTTACCACCGCTTCCAAAATCGATTATTTCGTCACACGCACCCTCAATTACAATTTCGTTACCACATCGTTCCACAAACTTTCGGGTCAATTTAATATTTTCATCTAAACTTAGATTTGATGCATCGTACATGATTGACGAGAACTGGCCCATATTCCATTCAAGCAATTCATGATCGATATCGTGCTGGATATGATCCAGGTGGAGCATTACGCGCAAATCTTTATAAGGACTGATATCAGAGGTCAGCACCTTGATTTCTTCGATAAACAGACGCAAACCCACTTCCCAGTTACATGTGTGTGTGTAGTTCACGCTTTGGCTCCGGTGCGAATAATTATTGGTTATGGCAAGGGTTACCGGCAAATCAGGATGGCCGGTGAGCTCGCCATACTCCTTCACCGCATCCAAAATTGCTTCAGTGGTAGTCAGGTTTTCGCTGCAAAAACACGGAATGACCCATTTGTTCAGGGCAGCTTCGGCATAAATATCCAATACATCTCTTCTCTCGGTAATCAAGGACATTGCAGTTTAGTTTTTAGGTTTACACATGAAGTAGTTCTGATAGTCGCCATACAATAAATAGAGTGGCTCCACATCTTCCTCGATATCGGCAAAACGACCTACTCCTCCGTAGAAATGGTTGTCTACGTAGTCGTCATTTACACGGCTGACTTCACCAACAAAAATGGTTCCGGTTCCCTTTTCGCCCCAGAATTTGTGATAAAGCAGCTGCGCCAAACAAACCGATTCGCCCGGTTTCAAGGTTATTTTGCCTCCCGCCGGAACGGTAACCTTTATCGCATCGATGCTTACCGTAACATCAGTTACCAGATCCAGTTCTTCATCGGGCAGCGAATTCCAAAGCTGAACGACCAGGTTTCCACCACCACGGTTGATGATATCTTCCATTTTCTGGTAATGAAAATGGATCGGTGTTACCTGCTCTTCCTGAACAATCATGGCCTTTTCTGCATATATTTTACCATTCGGTTTTTTAAGTTCTTCAAAACTTCCGTTGCGGATGGTAAACATCAGCAGTCCGATTTCATTAAATTTCTCTGTACCGAAATCGGTTATATCCCATCCAAGTTGCTGATTGACAACATCGGCTGATTCTTCACCTTTTTGCTGCCAATCCTGTGGTGTCCACTTTGCAAATGCCGGCAAAAGGAATTTATTTTCCTTCTCAATAAAATTAAGGCCTTCAGACATAATCCGGTTAATCTCTGATCTTTTCATATCTTAGAGTTTTACTTTATTGATGTTTATAATTACATGTTAATCATAGTTGATTTTAATCTCATCTTCCATATTTTTCTGCAGCCATATGCAGCGTAATGGCATTCTCAACAGGCTGGTCATTATTTAGCATATTGCAGGTAGAAAGAATATAGCCGGTTCTATTGTGCCACATATTTTTAATCATTTCCTCAACTGCAAGGTCAATCTGGTAAGGCGACCCCAAGGGCATTAACCTGTCCATATCAAAATTTCCGATAAAGCAGATATCCTTCCCATACTCCTTTTTGTATTCGAATATATGATTCCCGGCAGAGGGCTGTAAGGCATGTATACTATTAACTCCAGTTTCGACAATCATTTTTATTGTTGAATTTATATTTCCACATGAATGGAAATTAACCGGTACACCTTTAGAATGAATATGTTCCACTAATCGTTTCAAATATTGAAAATCATACTCATAACATGACTGAGGATCCATCATACAACCTGAATTAAAACAATGATCATCAGAAAACCAAACACTGTCGGCCCCGGATTCGATCAATCGATCGGAGAGTTTCATTTGAAAATCGGTAAATTTCTCCATGAAATCGTGCATTTGGGTAGGATACATCAGGACATATTCCATATACTGATTAAAGCCAATTAGTTGCGCAGCTTTAAAATACCCTGTGTCAATTTGGGCCGTAACCCAAAAATCAGTTTCATTTTCCCAACGGGTTATATCACTAAAAATAAATTTATCAATAGATGGAAACTCATATTTTTGCAAATCTTCTACTGAATTTATAGGTGTTTCAATAATTTCGTTCGATTCATTTGAGATCAATAATGTTTGGCCCCATAGATCCCGTGCTATAGTTCTGCCTGATTCTTTTCTTTCAACTATTTCTAATGGCTCGGCAGGAAACAGATGTACCCAATCAAAATTCAACATTTCTCTTACCTTCCTGTGCCGTTGAAAATTATCTTCAGGCAAGGTTTGGCACATCCATTTTACAAGCGCATTGTTTGAATCGTCTTGTAATGGTTGATGTAATATTTTTGCCAGTAATTCATCATGGATCATTTGTTCACCATGCGGAAGTTTATCAACCTCTTTCAAAAAGAGTGAATTTTTAAACCTTTCTTTTTTTGTCATATTAAATCCTTTATTTTAAGCTTATTTTTCCTTTTTATAATTCTCTTGGCGATTTATGGTTTCTCCAATGCCCTTCAATCTCTTCAAGGGTTTTTCCTTTGGTTTCTGGCAAATAGTAGAAACCCCAGACCAAACCTAAAACGCCTATAATGGCATATAATAAAAATGCCCCTGCCGGATTGCCAAAGTTTTCACCGTTCAAAACAATTTCTGAGCCTCCAATTGTTAGGCCTTTCACTATTTTGAAGAATGTAAATGCGACAACGCCATTGAATACCCAGCATGACAGTGAGCCAATACTTGTGCCGATACCACGTACTTTTAAGGGAAAAACTTCCGAAATAATTAGCCAGCCTAAAGGACCAAGGCTCATAGCAAAGAAAGAAATATATAACAAGACCAAAATCATACTTAACCAACTTATCGATGTTCCAAGTGAATGATATAGCAGGAAACAAACAGCAAGGGCAAAAAGCATAAGCGTCATACCTGAAAGTCCGATAAAGAAGAGTTTCCTTCTGCCCAGTTTGTCTATCATAAACAAAGATAAAATAGTGAAAGTAACCAGAATAACACCCACCAAAACAGAACCCATTATAGCAGATTGAACTCCATTAAAGCCTGCCATCAAAAATATTTTGGGACTGTAATATATGATTGTGTTAATTCCTGTAAATTGCTGGAAAAACATAATTCCTATTCCAATTATCAATGCCGTTCTGAGCCACGGACTAAAAATAGCTGTCCATTTACCGCTGTCCTGTTGTATTTCTTCTCTCATTTTTAAAATAACATCCTCAATTAAATCCTGCTCCTCTACTTTTTGCAATACTTCCCGGCATTGTGTTTCTCTTCCCTGACTGATTAGCCATCGAGGTGTTTCAGGTAAATACAGCATACCCGTAAACAGGATAAATGCAGGAACAGCACCAACATAAAACATTGGACGCCAACATTCATTGTATTCTGGATGACCTTCGGGAAGAGCAAAAGCCAGGTCGCTAAAATAGGACATCAGGACGCCCGCCGAAACCAATAATTGAAACATGGAAACCAGTTTACCTCGTATACGAGTTGGCGAAATCTCAGCAATATAAAGGGGAACAGCAAAAGACGAAATCCCAATAGCCAAGCCCAGAAATATTCTGGCAATGATAAGTTCATGAACTGAATCTGCTGAACCAGACCAAATTGCACCTATTGCAAAAATAATTGCAGAAAATAATATTACCTTTTTCCTGCCTAATATATCAGACAATCTTCCACAGAACATTGCCCCAAATACTGCTCCGGCTAAACCTGAAGTAGTTACAATTTCAATCCAACCATTATCGATTGAAAATTTCTCCTGTATATAGGGTATTGCGCCAGAAATCACGCCAATATCAAAACCAAAAAGCAATCCACCTGTGGCTGCAACTATTGCAATAATCCAGACCAGACTTTTGTTATAATCAGTATTTTTCTTCATCCTGCTTTTTTTTGATTTTATAACTCTTTAGCCTTAATGATGGAGTAGTTTATGCAACAGTTGCAGAGTCGCAATGCCAGGCTGTGGGTAAAACTGGTCGATGTAACAGGGGATGAATAAACCAACAGAGGAATTATTTTTAGTACTATTGCCGTCCATTATTCCTTTTTTAATTATTTTTTTACCTCCAGTATTTCTATTTACTGATCTATCATCATTGGATCCAGTAATTGTGGGAACCAAACCCGGAAACGAGATCGTTCATCGTTTGTATTTCCGGCAGAATGGGTTGAATCATGGACTGAATATCGAGTTCTCCTGGAGCAACCTCATATTTTTTCTGCACGCATGAACTGTTCACGAAAACAGCAACAATTATTGTTAACAGCAAATTTTTCATCGCATTATTAAAAGGTTATTATTCTGCCTGTTTTAGAGAATGATGTTGTTTTGTAAGCCAACATTCCTGATATATTCAGCAGCAATATCATATTCTTCCACGGAGCTGAGATGTTCCATCATCAAAGGAATATTATTCAGTTTTGAAAGTTCCTTGAGGAATATAGCATAATTCAAATTGCCAAGTCCGGGACGTACTTCCGGTAAATGTGGAGTCGTTTTATCATCAAGAAGTAAAATATCCTTGGCATGACAACTTTTAATATGTGGCCCGAGCTTTTTAAATGCTTCTGAGATCATATCACCATTTTTAAAATACACTTGAGGGCTAATCACTAGGTTAACAGGATCTAAATGTACTCCGAATTGATTACGATCGATAGCCTTAATAAGACTTTGGTATGATTCAACAGAATCGGGGTATGACCAGGGCATGGCCTCGAGGGTGAAAAAAGTATTTTTTGGTTTTACAGCATCGATAATGTTCCGGGTGATTTCAACGATTAAATCAAATATTCCAGGTGTTAGGTTTTCCTTATGTGGCCCTGCCCAATTATTGGGATTTCGAGATCCGCTAATATTTACACAACAATTTGCGCCAATTTCATCAGCTAGCTGCAATGATTTAATGCATTTTTCAATGCTCTTTTTACTCTTTACCGGATCGGGATCAATGGGATTACTCCATGCACCTACTTCTGCAATTATAATATTCGCTTTTTGAGCTGCTATTTTGTACGCCTTTATTTCATCCGAACTTGTATCAAGGCCTAGAGGACAATAAGCAGCATTGTATTTCAGTTTTTTGAGTACCTCAACCCATTCGTCGGGATCTTTGTATTTTGTAAAGACTGGTCCGCCAATGAGAACTTTGCTCTTTTCTAAACTATTTATAGAAGAAATAGCAGGGAATGAAATTGTTCCCAATGTTGCTGATGCGATGACCCGACTAAAAGTTCTTCTGTTTGTCATTTTTGACAATTTTTTTTCATAAATAATAATGATTCCTTTATAAGCTTTTCTTCAGACTCGAACATGGATCGCCAGATTTTAGTCGCCGCTGCCAAACGGGGCAAAGCCAGCCCAAATGCTTCAACTACCAGCCAACCATTGTATCCGGCATCTTCTAAGCCTCCCCATACTTGACTCCAATTAACCTGATCATTACCAGGTGTGCTACGATCGTTAGCACAAATGTGTACATGTGCCAGTTTCTCTTTGCATATCCTTATCGCATCTCCTGAATTCTTTTCTTCAATGTGAGCATGAAAGGTGTCAAAATGATACTGGCAATTGGGATGGTTCACTTCGTTCAGGAACCTCATACCATCCTCCGCGCAATTCAGGAGATAAATTTCGAACCGATTCAGTGGTTCCAAGGCTAATAGTACGTCAACCGATTTAGCATATTCAGCCATCTCTCTCATTCCTTCAACTCCCCATCTCCATTCATCTAAAGTGGGCGTCTGACCTGAGAAGTTCCCCAAAGCTGCGTATAGCGGGCCACAAAGAATTTTAACTCCGGTAATGGCACAGGCATCCAGAACTTGTTTTGCTTTCTCGTGTGCAGCCCTGCGAACAGCAGCATCTGAACTGATTGGATTATCGTCCAGGCTTCGTACTGTAACGGCAGTGCGTTCAAGTCCCATCTCGTCCAATTTCTTTCCTAAAACACCAAGTGCTTTAAAATCAAGATTAAATAATGGAATTTCTATCCCGTCATAGCCGTTTTTTTTAATCCCTTCACAAATTGGGAGATACTCCTCACCGGTACAGTCGTCGGTAAAAAGCAGCATGTTTAAACCATATTTCATACATTCATTTTTTTTGTTTACTATTTTGAGTTTTAAGTCATTTATTTTAAATTGTATTTACCTGGCTTGCCCGGTAAACAACAAAAATTAGCATCTGATTTTATACCTATTTAACCTGAATTTTAATGCACAGGCATAGCTGCACGAAGTTGGACGTGCTTTCTGTTTGGGGTATTTAATTGTCAATCCATTGGCTTCATCCCAAGTCCAATCCAGATTTCCTGGAACACCCAACATGGTAATTTTTGAACCCTCCACAGGTTTTACAGCTTTCAGTTTAAATTCATCGCCAGCCCATTTCAGGAAAGCAGCATACACAAAGTTGCCCTTTGAAGTGAACCGGGCATCAGCTTCAACCTGAACTTTCCAGGGTCTGGTACCAAAAATTGCTTCTCCGTTAATCTTCAGCCATTCATCCAGTTTCAACAATGGATATTGTTCGTATACAGGTATGATGCCTGCAGCCGTTGGTCCAACATTGTACAAATCCTCGCCGTTTTTCATATCCCACCAATCAGCCCAATCGCCATCGAACCAAAGAATTTCGGTATCATACTTTTCAATCAGCTCGCGGATTTGATTCTTCATATACGTGATGTATTCTTCCTTTTTTTCAGGAATCATTTTCACATGAAACCACCTGGCATTGTTATCATTGCCTTCCTCATTCCGATACTGCGATGAGTGATGCCGGTCGATAATGCTGTAATAGGTTCCAAAAACAATGCCCTGCTTTTTGCAGGCTACTGATAGTTCTTTGATCAGGTCGCGCTCTTTCATTTGTGAATTAGCAATGTCGAAATCGGTATATTCCGAATCCCACAGGCAAAATCCTTCGTGGTGCCTGGTAGTTATCACCAAATACTTCATCCCAGCTTCCTTTGCCAGTTTGACCACCTTGTCGGCATCGAAATTTTTAGGGTTCCATGTGTTGATCAATTTGGCGTAATCCTCCCGCGAAATATCGGCATTGGCTTGTATCCATTCGGCATATTCACCAACTGTCTTCCCGTTATAAATTCCACCAAGCTGACTATATAGCCCGAAATGTATAAACATTCCGAATTTGGCATCGGCAAACCATTGCATTCTCTTTTTAAAATCTTCGTTCGATTCTTTCAGGTAATTCACCTGAGCCATTGTCTTACACCAGGCAAAACATAGGAATAAAACAAAAAAACCTATTTTCTTCATTTTTTTAAAACTCATGTTATTCAAAACCTACTTGATTTTTGATTTTATAACTCTTTGGCCTTAATGATGGAGTAGATTTTAATTGTTGAAGAATAGCCGTTAACCAGACATCTGCCATCTTCTCCATTGCGAACTTGTCAGGGTGGACACCATCGGGCATCAGATTATTGATACTTATAGCTGCATTCATATCGACAAAGTTAATATTATTACCAGCTTTCTGCTGAACCCCGACGATTGTATGTAACGATGCGTTATAACCGGCAACCTGTTCCCAACCGTTTCGCGGTGCTTTTTGCGGCAATATTGTTGCAACAATAAGATGCGCTTTGCTATTCTCCCCGATGGTTCGGATCAGTTCATCACGAGTGGTGGCATCGAACCCATTTGCACCTGACATTAACAAGACTATGTCTGGCCGATGATTTTTTAACACCTCCACAATACCGGGAACAGCAATCTGATCTACCTTTTTTTCGGCAAGAACATCCTTAGGAGTTGGAACCACGCCACCATGCAATATCTGGTAATTACCGAAGCCAGCCAGACCCTGGTGATCAGGATCGAATTCATGGTCAACAACGCCATCCTTTCCAAACGCATTATAGTCAAGGTCGCCCACGAAATCAAAGGCTATATCTGCTGCACGAAGTTTATCCTGCAAAGGTTTACGGTAGCCACCACCATCAGGGTTCGGGAGGCCTGCTGCTTTTCCCTCCTTTAATGATAAGTAAGTGCCGCGTGTGTAACTGTCACCCAACGGCATGATACGAAGAACTTTGGTTGTATTTTTATTTTTACGTTCATGCTTATTTGTTTTGACTTTTGGATATGCTAAAATTGCACGTTTACCACCCCCAGTTTTCCACCCTTCCTTGCCTCCGTTTCCAAAACTTCCTTTCGGGTCAGCGGCGTGGGTTGACCAGACCACAAGCATACCTTCCTTTGTAAAGCATACTGAAGGATAAATATTTTGTCTGTCATTCTTTCCCACACCGTCATCATCTACCAAAACAGGTCCGCTCCATGATTCACCATTATTTTCAGAAACAGCATACACAAGAGGTGTGCGAGGGAAGAATGCACTTTTTGAAAGCGTCCGGGCATGATCGTAAAATACTATCAGGCGGCCATCCGGCATTGTTTTAAGGGTGAGTGGCGAACAGGCAGCCTCCAGGGTTGTTGGCTCAGGAACTGACCATGTATTACCTCCGTCAGCAGACCTTGAACGAAAGATGAATCCGCTTCCCGTACGGGCCAGCATCACTAATTGATTGTTTCCTGTCTCGGCAACACATGGCTCTTGCATACCTCGTCCATCGTTCAAATCGGCTGGTTTTTGCGATTTTTTCCATGTTTCACCACCATCATCACTAAAAAAGCAAAGGCCAAGATTACGATCTCCTTCAATTTCTCCCAAATCCTTTGGCATGTGGCTCACCGGCACAACCATCCGGCCATTGTTCATCTGGATCAGCCGGTCGTTCATCACATACCACACTCCTTCGGGCTCTCCAACCACTTTTGCCGGGGTCCAGTTTTTTCCATCATCTTCCGAAAATGAAATAACAGGTAATCCTCCTCCCTTTAAATCTTTCACATGGCGATGTGCCAAAAAGGCCAGGCGGCCATCTTTTAAACGTAAAAAAGATATGCCTCCATCACTGATCATTCCCGGCAGGTTCCAGTCCATTTTCATTCTGCCGTCTTCCTTCCAGGTGCGACCGCCATCCACACTTCGGTATAACATGGGTACCAGGAATTTAGCGGCAAGCTGTTCGAAATTAGTTGGAGGCCTGCCCCAGGGTGCTGCCATCAATAAATCGCCGTTAGTCAACATTATGGTTCCCGGACCAATGAATACGCGTTGCTCGGTGTGATTGATAAAAATCTCAGGTTCAACGATAAATTTCGCTTTAAGGAATCCTAAATTGTATTTAAGATTTTGTGCATATATATTATTAAATACTAATAGAATACATGCCAGGGTGAAGATTTTTTTTCCCATTTCTTAACTATTTCTTTAATTCAGATAAATAAACTTTCTGGTAAATTTTTTTAAAATTTTTATCAATTGTAAAAATCCAGTTTATTTATTTCCATATACTGAACCCTCCATCTACAATAAGGTTATGTCCGGTAACATAATCAGATGCCTGTGAAGCAAGAAACAAGGCCGCCCCTTTGATATCCAGTCCCATCCGGCCCATTCTGCCGAGTGCAGTAGCATTGCTGTATGATTTTACAAACCCTTCAGGTAAATCACCTTTATCGAAGCCACCTGGCGATATGCAATTAACATATACACCAAAGGGCGCCATAAAAGCTGCCAGATCAGTAGTCATACCGATTACCCCTGCTTTGGAAGCTGCGTAATCGATGGGCTGTTCCATTTTGTTATTTTTTCTGTACATACTTCTGTCCCTGCCCACAAGTCCTGCTACTGATCCAATGTTGATGATTTTACCATAACCCTGGTCAGCCATAATACGGCCTACCTCCTGACAACAAAATAACGCCCCAATCAAATTATTAGTTATCAGACTTATAACATCTTCAGGGGATCGTTTGAAAAAATTTCCTTCACTGGCCCCGGACCCGCCACCTGCGTTGTTAATCAGAATATCAATATGGCCCTTCCATTCCAAAGCCTTAAGCGCCATTTCCTTCACTTCACTGAACCTGCATTGATCCATTGTCAAGGCCAAAGTATCAACTCCATACGCGCTGCTTATTTTCCTTATCGTTTCATTCAACTTTTCAGGGGTACGTGAGGTAATAATAATATGGCAACCGGCTTCAGCAAGCGCACATGCCATATCATAACCCAGCCAGGCATAACCTCCGGTGATTATGGCAACTTTATCTTTTAAATCAAATAAGCCGGGTATTTTCGTTTCTGTTAACCTTTTCATGTTTTATCTGGTTTTAATACTAAATTAAGTCAGTTATCTTTTTCTGGGCAGCCTCAATCACCCTGAGCGATTTGCAACCTTCCTGAATATTGCAGATAATGGGTTTATTCAGGACAACAGATTCCAGAAATTCAAGGTCTTCAGCCCTGAACATATCGTCACGGACTGTTTTATTAGTTTCCGACTCCCATATCCTTTTCTCAGTATTGTAAACCGAAAGGGTATAGTCATCCCATGATGCGAATTCTATTATGATGACGCCTTTGGTACCTATCAGCTCCGTATATCTGCGCCTTGGTGACTGGAAGAAATCCAGGTGCACCGTAGCCGTACAACGGTCTTCGAAACCCAGCAAAAATTCCACTATATCAGGAGCTTCGATGCCTATATCGCTGTAGCTGCCAAATACTGAATAAACATTCTTTACCGGCTGTCCGGCAAACCAAATGGCAAGATCCAGATCATGGATTAATTCAAACGCTCCTGAATATTTGGCATAATACAGGGACTTATATTCAGGATGTATTTCCGGAAAATGTTCCCCCATTAAAGCACGTATAGAAACCAGCCGTCCAATTCTGCCCATATCCAGCATTTTTTTGGCCCGCAAGACACCTTCATGATAACGGAAACAAAAACCAACCATTATTTTCTTCCCTGTTTCATCCGCCAGTTTTTCTAATTCAATTACTCCTTTCATATTAACCGACAATGGTTTTTCAATAAAAACATGACAACCAGCTTTAACTGCCTGGATAGCCATTGGGATATGAAGCTTTGTAGGGGTTAGAATAAAAGCAGCATCGGCCCATTCGAGACCTGTTTCAAAACTACTTGCAAGCTTAACATTGGGCTGCTCCTTTTCTAATAATTCTAACTGCTCCTGATTATTGTCAAACGCCATGATATCCGTAACACCCAGTGAGGTTAGTACGCGCGCATGCCGCCTGCCAATAGATCCGCAACCTACAATCAGTACTTTAAGATTTTCCGGGTTTTTATCCATTTTCTCTTTTTTTATGTTTTATATCAAGAGTTTGTGCATTTCTTACCTATTTTTCTATATCAGCAATCGAAACCTCCTGATATACAATTCCCTGATATGCTGACACATATCCGGCTTCATAAAGGCATCCGATGTTCCCGTTGCTAACTTTCGTAAGGTCTGAATAGGCTGATGGCCCGTTAAAAAGCACTTTTGACTTTATCCAGGTTGAACCTTCATCATAGCTTAACCGAAGAGTCATATTTTGTCTTTTGGTTTCATCTGCCGGATTCAGGAACAGCAAGCTGTTTTTACCTGTCTCATTGTGGATAAAGCTTAATAAACTGCCCTGGCAGATGGGTTCCGGTAAAGATTTGTCACTATAAATATTTTCCCACGTTATCCCGCCATCCTTACTCAGGGAAACTTTTCTTGTTTTTTGGGTCCGTTCATAATTACGCATGTTCAGCATTAGTTTTCCATCAGGCAGTTCGGCTACTGTACATTCGTTCACCTGATCCTGAGGTGTAGTACCTCCGTATTTCCAGGTTGTACCATGATCGTCAGAATAGATAATATGTGAATAATATTTGTTTGTTCCGGATTCAATATGGTCGCATGGTATTATTAATCTGTCTTTGTACTTACCTGTTTCAAGTTGTATACCATGACAGGGACCGGTAGCATACCATGTCCAGTCACTCTTTTTTACGGAGCCGGTAATTTCTTTTGCTTGTGACCAGTTCTTGCCGTCATCGGTCGAATATAAAATAAACACCCGGCGTGAATCTTTGCTTGTCTGTTTTACAATATCTGATTCATGGTCTGTCCCAAGGTTCCATGTTGATAACAAATAAATAGTCCCTGTACTCTTATCAACCACAGGTGCCGGATTTCCGCAGACATTCTCAGCATCATTCCAGACAATCATCAGGTTACTCCAGGTTTTACCGTTATCTTCCGATCTCTTCAGAACGATGTCAATGTCGCCTGTATCTGACGAACCGTTTCTTCTCCCTTCGGCGAAAGCGAGAATAGTGCCTTTCACTGTTGTGATGATAGCCGGAATTCTGAAGGTTTTATAACCATCGGCCCCGCTCACGAACAGATATTCCATTTGTGTGATCGGTGTTGTCCCTTTGCAACCGGCCAGGATAATCACCAGGAAGAAAAACCTAATGAATAATAAAACAATCCTTTTCATATATCATGTTTTTAATTAACAGTTTGTTTTATTTAATTATTTATTTTTTTATCTGCAAAGACTTTATTTACCTATTTTACCCAAAATTTACTCTTTCCCGGCTTCATACATGGCCAGTATATTTTCAGTATGGATGTCATCCTGAAAATTATGTGTCGGTCCGAGGAAGTACCCTCCGCCGGAGGCCATAATTTCAACCATTTTCCTGACCTCTTTTTTTATCATTTCCGGAGTACCATTAGGCAACAATTCCTGTTCATCAATCCCCCCGGAAAAAGTAATTAAATGGCCAAATTCATTTTTTAACACTTTTGGATCCATACCTGTTGCCTTTACCTGCAAAGGGTCCAGTACTTCAACACCTGTTTCAATGAAATGGGGGATTAAATCCCTGATGGACCCGCATGAGTGTTGATAATAATGTGCCCCATACTTTTTAGCCGTATCAGCCATTGCTTTAAAAGCAGGTTGAAAAAAGGATTTCCAGGTACCGACATCCATTAAAAGACCTTGCTGCGTGCCAAAGTCATCACCGATCCTGAAGAAATCAATCTTTCCACCTGCTGAAGAAAAAAACTTATCAATAAAAGCAAGATGGAATGTAAGCACCTTTTCAACCAGTTTTTCAAAAAATTGCGGATTCAGGAATGGTTCAGTCAGACTTCTCTCAACGCCTATCAGGGTTTGAACAGGAAACTGAAATATACCTGGAGATGCAATCCCGGGACCGGTCATTATTGCATATTCAGAATAGTGATCGCACATTTTTTCAACTCCGGAGAAATCCCAGTCTTCAACTCTTGGCCAGTGATAATCATCAAGGACTTCAGGGTCGTCAACACCAGCCAGTGGATGAAAAACCTCATTCCAGTAACCGGCAGTATCGCTGAACTGTGTGTATTTCCACTCCACTCCCCAGATATCTCTTTTATGACCCCCGGAGAGAAACAAGGGCGGACCTTTATATACAGGTTCCACCCATCTGAAATCGATGTCAAGGTATTGAAAAAGTTCCTCATCAGTTTCGATGCTAAGGTCCTTCTTCAACCGGGACCTGACCTCGGGGACATCCCTGTACATAAAAGGGACCCTGTCGGTTTCGTGATGGCTAAGAGAACTTAAAACCCTTTCCTTGTGAGTCATTTATTTAATTATTAACAATTTGCCTATTGTTACTTTTGAAATAGTTCACTTTTTGTTGGAAATTTACTAAGGTCGCTCTCTTTAAATGTCAGATGAACTACCCGGCTCCAGCGGTGTGGCATGAAGATGTGAATATTCCCTTTATCGGGTATCACATCACAATATGACACGCTATAATCTTTCCATAGATTGTTAAATATTGGTTTCAGCGCAGTAACCAACAAAAATCTTGGTTCTGACCAGCTATGTCCCCCATCTGCTGATGTAGCAAACCACAGTTCAGCACGATCACGGTGTTGTTCACGATTGCCACTGAGGTCTGAAGTTTTTATCCTGCTCTGATTATGATGAAATGCAATAAGTGTTTTTCCATCCGAGAGTTCGAAAAGCATAGGCGGGGCATCGGGATGGATCAGGGATGTAGGTTTTGGATAAGTCCATGTTTTCCCGTCATCATCACTCCAGGCTCCCCAAAGATGACCTTCTGGTGTCCTGGTCATTAAGAATACTTTTCCGCCGCCAAGGTTTATGGGCCTCCCTTCATCCATCCGGTTATAACATTCAGCCTGCCAGCCTCCATGGCTCCGTCCCGGAAGTAATTCCCAGCTCTTTCCCTGATCTTCCGAACGTAAAACATACTGACGCGTCATTAAAGGTTTATAACTCCAGTCCCCTTCATGTGTTCCAAGTATCCAGGTGCCCGCATCCGTTTCTGTCATTCGCATCACCGACATGCCCCTGAAATCCGGATCATTTTTGGGACTGATAATCCGTACTTCTGACCATGTATATCCATCGTCATCCGAATAGCGGTAACCAATAGGGGCATTTTCTGCCAAACCGGGCTTTTTCGGGTCCCACATGCCCCAGACAGGCTGTGTGCCAAATGAATAAATACGGTTGGAACCTTTGGGGATAAGGGGGATAAAACCGTGTTGGTTATAGTCGATATCGTATGCAACTGTTGGTCCCACCCAGGTCAGCCCTCTATCTTTTGATCTGTAAACCAGCATGTTATTAACTTTGCTTACTTTGCCGCCATAATGTCCCCCATCAGGGAACATTAACAAATAATCCCCTTTAGGGGTAATAGTTGCACGTGTTTCAAACAGACCACCTTCATAATTCCGGTGGATAACTTTTCCTGAAATGTTTTTGTGGACCATCAGTCCAAGATCGCCGTCAAACCGAAATCCCTCTGGAACACTATTGCGTGTTACTACTTTTCCCTGAACCAGAATGGTATCGGAAAGTATTTCGTTTGAATGGGCTTTTTGGGCCTTTCCATAACTAACGGTCAGCATTATACATGCTGCTAAAATCATTCTAAGTTTTGAATTCATAATTGATGATTTAAAATGTTGTTAAAATTATTTGATCGTTATTTCAGCTTATTTAATGGTTTATCCTTTTTTATAAGTTTGTCTTTACCATCAGTAAGCCATTCCAGGTTAAAATGCATAACCGACATGTGCGAGTTAGTAGTATGCCCCTTGGCTCCGGAAATACGACCTCCTTCATAAAAGCAATGGATCATACCATCGGAAGTTACGGCCAAATCCGAATAACCTGCGATATCGGGATCGAGCACTTTTTTCACAGGCCAGGTTACTCCTTCATCATAGCTCATGCGAATCGATAAGTTTTTCCGTGCCCGTGAAGCAGCAGAATAAGGGGTTGCGCCCTTCCAGATATTCATCGTTATATTTCGGCTGTCGGGATTGCAAAACAATATTCTATTTTGGGACTGATAAGGTTTAATGCTGTAACGCACCATGCTGGCGTAGCATATTGGTTCAAAAAAAGCATCTGCGAATTCAGGATGGGTCCAGTTGGTTGCTCCGTTTTCGCTATAGGATATGAGTCTACGGTAATTCATGGATTCGTTGCGCATATTAAACATCACACGGCCATCGGCAAGTTGAATACAAGATGTTTCGTTAGGCACAACAATCACAGAGTCGTTCCAGGCAACAACTTCGCCACGCTCCCAGGTTTTACCATGATCGTCACTGTACACCGAGACCACTATTGACGGACGATGCCCGCGAAGTTTTGGGCCAAACTCTTTCGAAGAGCCATCGGACATCCAAAAAGGGAGAACCAACCGGCCATTACTCATTTGAATGCCATGTCCGGGACCTGGCACTGTAACAACCCATTTGTACTGATCGCGAAATCCCTCAAGCACTGATGTGATTTCCCTTTGGTCGGTAAACGTTTTTCCATCGTCATCGGATCGGATATAAAAGCATCTATCTATGTTATGCCCATATAGTAAATGAACAGAACCTGTTTGATAATCTACAATAGGGGTTGCATTGTCTGTGGGCCATTGGTCATCAAAGTGGGCAATAACCTTTAATGGTTCCCATGTTTTACCGAGATCGCTGCTGCGCCGCATCACAATGTCGATTGGGTCCCAATCTCCGCCCTGCCCTTTTCTGGCAGCACAGAATGCCAGCAAAACATCATTTTTTGTTGCAACCAACGACGCGATCCGGTAGGTGAAATAGCCATTTGTACCTGCCTCGAACAACCTTTGTTGTTTGAATGTCCCTGATACCGACTTGTCCTGTGAATTGCCTGAAAGGCAAATCATTAAAAATGCAATTACAAAATAAAATTTTCTCATAATCTAGTTGTTATAATATCCTGTTTACTTTTTGCTATCGTTTTAAATCAGGTACCTGATCTGCATTAAAGGTTGGGATGAAGATCCTTAAACTATCCAATAATTCTTTATTTTTGGCATTGTTAGCCAGATTGTACCACTCATTTTCGTCCTTCGAGTGATCGTATAGCTCTTCTGATCCATCGGCATAGTGGATGAACCGCCACCTATCGGTCCGTATGGCATGATTGCCCTTTAGGTAGGTCATTAATGCCGGCGGTGTTTTAACCGATTGATCTTTAAGTAGCGGGACGATGCTAAAGCCTTCGATCCCGGCAGGTGTCTTCAGCCCGCATAAATCGGTCAAAGTTGGATAAATGGTGGTTAAATCCACGGGATTGGATATGATTGTTCCGGCTTTTGTTACTCCCGGGGCAATGATAATAAACGGAACGTGTGTTGTTTTTTCCCACAAAGCAAATTTCTCGATGTGTTCTTTTTCCCCGAGGTGAAATCCATTGTCAGACCACAAGATAATGATGGTGTTGTTTTTATAGGGGCTACTATTCAAAGCTTTCATAACTTTACCAATCATGTCATCAGCAAAAGTGGCACATGACTGATATGCCTGAACAAATTCGCGATACGCATCAGGATTTATCTTTTGGGACTTTAACATTGTTTCCCACCAATGAGCATCTTTCATCAATGTAATTGCGCCGGTTGGAAGATCATCGCAATCATCCTTTGTCAATAAAGGCATTTTTAAATCCATGAGCGGATATTCATCGAAGTATTTCTGAGGAGCAAAATGTGGGGAGTGTGGCTTATAGATTCCAACATTCAGGAAAAATGGATGGTCGAAGTCCTGATGGAGTTTTTGGACAGCATATTCTGCTGTCCGGTAATCGACTGTTTTTTCTATATTAGCAGGCCATGCTCCCCAATCCCAATTTCGACCACCTAAAGATTCCAACCTGTTGAGTTTTTTATCCGGATAGGGTTCATTTATCGACATCACAAGGTACTCGTTAAACGAAGCATTATCATGAAAAGCCCAATCTTGCTGGTGATGGAAAATTTTTCCCGAACCACAAACAAAGTAACCATTGTCTTTGAAATATCGCTGCAAAGTCACAGCATCTGGCAACGCTTTTCGCCAATCGGAACTGTTCCCGTAAATGCCAGTTTTGTGAGGTCGTGTTCCGGTCAAAACAGAACTCCGTGATGGATTACAGGCAGGAGAAGAACAATAAGCATGAGTAAACAAAACGCCCTCTTTTGCCAATTTTTCAAGATTTGGCATTTTGATAGGATTATCTTTGTTTAAGACTGAAATCCAATCATTTAAATCGTCAATTACGAAAAACAATACATTGGGTCGTGAACCTATTTTTTTTTGCCCGAAACTGCTAATAACAGGAAGGGTTATAATCAATCCGCTGACAAAAAAATCTTTGAAATTCATGTTATATGTCTAATAATTCATTTCAACAAACCTTATCGGAAGGCATTTTTCCTTAACTTCTTTATAAAATGATGCAACATCTTACTTAGAAATTTCAGACATCAATTTGTCCCTGGTAAGGAATCCCTTTATATCGCGCTCATCGAATTGCAGATAGAGCAACTGTTTACGGCCATGTCCTATAACAAAATTGATACGGGAATGGTCGGCAAACATATCAATATAAGAGAGACTGTGTATAAATCCTGCAGGGTTAATACCGGCTAGGACAAAACGCGGCTCACTCCAGGTATGGCCCTCATCTTTGGAGATTGAACACCATAACTCATTCCTGGCAGATTTTTGAAAACCCGGTTCGTTGGGATCATATCGGTTGTGAATAAATGCAATAAGGGCTTTGCTGTTGCCAAGATGAAAAATCATGGGTGGGGCGTCGGGTTGGACAAGAGTGGTTGGTTTAGGATCGCTCCATGTACGGCCGTCGTCCATACTGCGGCTTTCCCATATGTGACCTTCCATTGTCCGGATCATAAACAGAACTTTTCCACCACCCAGGCTCAGCAGCGTACCCTCATCCATCCTGTCATACTTCTCAACGAACCAACCTCCGGGTCGTTTTCCTGGCAATAATTGCCAGCTCTTGCCCTTATCTTCACTTCTCAAAATATATTGGCGTGTTAGAACTCTTGATTTTTTGGTCCCTCCCCATATACCATCATGAGAACCTATCAGCCAGGTACCTAAATCGGTTTCACACATTCGCACACACGACATCCCGGTGAACTCAGGGTCATTTTCCGGACGGATCAAATTTACTGCCGACCAGGTGTGCCCATCGTCATCGGAATAGCGATACCCGATCGGTGCATTCTCATGCAATCCTTTGGAGTGGTCGCCGACCATACCCGGGATTGCCTGGGTCCCGAAAGCATAGATCCGTTTAGATCCCTTTGGTATCAGAGGAACAAATCCATGATGCGATTGTGTTGAATCGAAAACAACAACCGGATTGGACCAGGTTTTACCCTTGTCGGAAGATCTTAATGCAAGCATCTCTTTTCCCTGATAATAACGGCCTTTACCTTCAGGGAAGAGAATCAGGTAATCGCCTCCCGGAGTGATTGTTGCCCTGGGTACCCAGACATAATCGCTTCTGAATAACACCTTTCCGTGAATGGCTTTAGCAGCTACGATACCAAGATCACTGTGAAGTGCCAGACCTGCCGGTACCGATTCCAAATTGATTCTCAAACCGTTGACATTGATTGTGTCATAAGGAATTTTGGCCTCAGCCAATGAACCTGAAAAGAGGATCAACAATGAATAAAAAAATGTCAGATATTTTTTCACTTTAACATAGTTTTTAAGGGTAAAATAATCATCAGCCCTCTGAAAAGTTTAAAATGGTTTTCACTTATTCAGAGGGCTTCTGTTTTTCGAAGATAAATTTCAATCAATCAGTAGCCCACTCCGAAAAGGAATTCCTGATTTTTGAAGTGGACTCATCATTCAAAGCTGAATGAACATAACTATTTTCACTTGTCAATAACCAGTTGTTTGTACCAGCAAATTATTTTTTGCAAGCACATTTGTATGTACAGCCCAATACAAAGGAGTTGTTTTACCGATATAATTTGGAATAAAGGTTTTAACATCAATAACCCCCATCGCATTTGCTCTCATCAGGTCATACCAACGTTTGTATTCGTGAAACAATTCCCTGCCACGTTCGTCCAAAATTGCTTTTTGCAATGCTGCTTTGTTTGTGAATACGTAATCAGGAATACCGGCCCTGGTGCGTACTTTATTCAAACTAACAATTGCATTGGCAGATTGATCCAAAGCTGCATAAGCTTCAGCTTTCAATAATTGCATATCGGAAAGCCGGTATATTATAAAATCGTTATCTGGTACACGGTCATCGGCGTACTTGGTTCCCCGAAATTTATTGGGCCAAACATATCTTACTACGGTACCATTAATTTCAGCAATATATGTTCTTGAAATCCTTTTATCAGCAGGATTTGCTGCAAAAAGTTCCAGTGCCCTGGGGCTTAAGATATATCCGGCCTGGCCAATCAATGACAATGGAAGGTCCGCAGCATTTGTTGCACTTCCACTGACGTCAAACCTGGATATACCAAAATTAATACCCGTGCTGGTATACTCACTGCGATTAAGAAAAAGAGAGAAAATGATTTCATTATTCTTCCGATTATCGAAAACATTTCCATAAGTTGACTCAAGTGCAACACCCGAATTCTCTACAACAGTAATTGCATCAGTTGCGGCAGTGAAATCCGGCGCTCCACCCTTAAGAACAGTTGCCGACCACATTTTCACATCCGCCAGCAGCGCGTATGCAGCTGGTTTCGTCCATTTGTTTTTATTGCTGTATGTTTGATCGGGGTAGAGAGATAAAGCTTTCGTCAAATCAGCATTGATTTGCGTAAAAACCGCACCCACCGCTGTTCTGGCATATAGGGGTGCCTTCTCGTCTTTAACAGACTCAAGGACCAAAGGTACATCACCCCAAACCCTCGCCAGAAAGAAATACATTGCAGCCCGCATGGTATAAGCCTCAGCAGCAATCCTGTTCTTTGTACTTTCACTTGAAAAAGGGAAAGGTTCAATCTTTTCAATCAGTAAATTAACATTACCAATAATTCCGTAGTAAGAAGTCCAGTCGACAGTGTTTCCAGGTAATATATTTTGCGCCCAGTAAGGGGTAAACCGTGCATTAATTGCTTGTATCCACATCTCACTGCGGTCTTCAGCTAAACCTATCGAATTATCAATAGCACTTCGATAGCTTGAATATATTCCATTCAAATACGGAGCGAAATCACTCTCATTTTGCCAATAAATCTGGCCGGTAATTGATGATTTGGGAGTTACGTCGAGCAAATTATCGCATGACTGAAACATTAATGCGAACAGTATCAATCCACAAATTATGATCTTTATTTTCATGATTATCTTATTATTAATATTTTGAAATTATTACAAATTTAATTTTCAAAACTTCCAAATGATTAAGGCTACATTTCGAAAATTAGTTCCTACCAAAAGACCCATATTCTACACGAACCTTTTTCATTTGGTTAGAAAGTTGCTTTAACGCTAAAAGTAAATTGTAGCGGACGTGGGTAAGCACCTTCGTCATAACCCTTATACTGCTCAGGATTTAAACCTTTGTACTTTGTAATATATCCTAAATTGAAAACACCGGCTGTTAATGCTAAACCACTAACATTTAAGTTTTTAAGAATTTGACCTGGCAGTTCGTATGAAAATGACAACTCTCTTATTGCAATCCAATCACCTTTACAGTAATAAATTGAATTGTCAACGCCATATCCGCCTAACCCCACCATTTGGTATCCTGTAATATTAGAAACGAAACGCAGGTGATTCCTGTAACCAATGTCATAATCAGCCCAACTGACACGAGCGTATTTTTTACCAACATCTCCCTGGTTTTGCCAGGTTTCGTTACCCAGGGCAGTATACGGAACTCCTTCATTGTACGAGCGGCCAATTCCCATTGAACGACCCAAAGCACCATCATTTATAACATTTCCAAGAGCATAATCCAGTGTAAACCGCATTGATAAGCGTTTGTATTTAAAAGTATTCTGCATACCACCAATTTTATCAGGTGCCATATATCCCATAAATACTAAATCTTTTGCATCAATAAAACCATCTTTGTTCACATCATTCCAATTCACATCCCCGCCATGTTTGGGTTTACCAAGCATAGCAGTGGCGACCATCTTGTCAACTGGCACTCCTGGAGCCTGTGCTTCAGCATCGGTAGCAAATATACCCAACGATTGCCATGCCCATAAACCTCCTGGCCGTTCTCCTTCGGCCCAACCTCCAACGAAAACATCGGTACCTGAAACCGGATCATATGTTAAGCCTCCGTTAATTCTGTTCTTATCTTTACCATTTGCGGGTAATTTCATTACCGTTGAGCGATTGTAAGCAAATGAAAAAGTACTATTCCAACTAAAATCGTTATATTTCAAAACAGTAGCTTGCAGTTCAAACTCTATACCTCTGTTTTTCAACGATCCTACATTATAGGTAATTGAACTAAATCCGGTTTCCGCTTGCAGGGGCAATTGAGCCAACTGGTTTTTGGTAAGTTTGTTATACCAGTCAACCGTAACATTTAAGCGATTTTTGAAAAAGCCCATGTCAAATCCAATATCCAACGCGTTGGTAGTTTCCCATACCAAATTTGGGTTCGATAGATTTGCACGATAAATACCACTTTCCTGACCATAAGAATTAGCAGCATACAATCCAAATGTGTCATTTATAGACAGATTAGATAATCCTGAAGATCCCCAGCTAGTGCGTAGTTTACAAAGATTCATAAAATCTGCTTTCCAAAAATCTTCATTGCTTATGTTCCATCCTAGCGAAAGCGACGGGAATGTTGCATACTGGTTTGCAGCAGCAAAATTAGAGAATCCATCACGTCTGATGGTAGCACCAAAAAGGTATTTGTTCTGATAATCGTAATTGAACTGTGCGAAATAACTTGCACTTTTAGTTTGTTGAAAAATACTTGAAGCATTAAAGTTTGCATTAACAGCTCCATTAATAATCGATGTTGCAGGATCACCTGATATGGTTGAAACATAGTCGTTGGTAGAACGTTGTGAAAAAGCATATACACTATATAATTGATTTAGTGTATAATTAAAACCCGCAAGTGCCATAACATTATGATCTTTTCCAAAAGTATGGTTGTATTGCAAAATATGATCCGTCATAACCTGAGTGTTTACATCGATTTGCTGATCTTTTCTCCGGGGGTTAGGTTGTTGGGGATAAAATTTTTCAAATAATCTTGATTGATAATTCGTTGTATATAACGAAGCCGATGGCTTATAGTGTAAATTCGGAATAATTTCATAATCACCTGCCAACCTGAAAATGAATTGAGATGTATTCCGGTTATAATCCTGGTAATATAATTCATGCAACCGGTTACGTGGATTATTTCCTTCACCTATACAAGGAGTACCATCGTCTAAATATAAACGGCCCAAATTTGAAACGCGCACACCTCTGGTCAGTATGTTCACTGTGTTATCAACATACTTGTTATCATTCCACAAAAAACTAAGATTCGCTGAAATACTGAATTTTTTACTAACCTTAAACTCGGAGTTTGCTAATGCACTCAATCGTTTATAGCCGGTTCCCAAAAAAGTACCTCCCTGGTTAACATATCCAAGTGATACATTATATCTGGCTGCTTCAGTTCCTCCGTCAAGTGAAATATTGTAGTTATTTGTATGCGCAGTTTGCCAAACTACATCCTGGTAATGACTGTCTTTAAAAATAATTGTCTTGCCGGGATTAACAGGATCGTCCATTGTTTCCCAGCCCTGCGACAATAAATTATCTACGTAAGCCTGCCCTTCAACAGCGACAAGATTATCCTTATACGCCGTAGTATATTTAAAATTTCCGTAATCCCCTTTTTTGGTATAATTATAAATAGCAGTTGCAGGTCCCCCAACATAAAGAAAATCATTGACATTGAAGTTATCAATACCACGTAGGGTCATTTTGCGGGCCATTGTAATATAATCACGTCCACTTAAATAGTCGTACTTTCTGGACTGAGATTCGATTCCATGTTTGTAATCAAAAGTTATTGTTGGCTTACCAACTTTGCCTGATTTTGTTTTAACAACAATAACCCCGTTGGCACCACGGGCACCATATATCGCAGTTGAAGCAGCATCCTTCATTACCTGAATGGACTCAATATCAAGAGAATTAATATTGCCCAAACTACGAAAAACACCATCAACTATAACTAACGGGTCACTTGAGTCACGGCCTGTAACATCTGATCCACCTGCGGCAGTACCAAAAGGCCTTAAAGTTGTACCTCCACGAATTACGATATTTGCATCAGCACCAGGTTGACCGGTCAAAACAGGGATAGTAACACCAGCAATTTTGCCCTGCAGGGCCTGAACCGGACTGACAGAAGGTATTTCCTTCAATTCATTCTTGTTCACAGTTGAGATTGATGAAATAACCCTTGACCGGGATTGTGTGGAATAACCAACAGCGACAACTTCCTCAATTCCAATTGCTTCTTCTTCCAAAACTACATTAACCGAAGTCATTCCTGAAATAGCGATTTCCTGGCTTCTCATACCCACAAACGAAAACGTCAGCGTTTTGGCACCGGCTGGTATCCTCAACGTATAATTTCCTTCTGCATTGGAAATGGTTCCTGTGGTTGTACCCTTCACGACCACTGAAACCCCGGGCAACGATTGCCCTGATTGGTCCTTAACTGTTCCATTTACTATTCTTGATTCTTGTCCAAATGTTAAATTAGAAAAGATAATCAGAAAAGATAAACACAGGCAGACTGAATAGTAGTGGATCTTACCTGTCAACTTCAGACTTTTTTCTCTTAGTTTATTAGTCTCCATAAATTTACATTTTAAAATTACTTAATTATATAGTTTAAATTTTCTTAATGCTGCCAAAGAAAGTATTGCCTCTCTGTTGGCGATATTGTAAGTCATCGGGGCAGACTTTTCTCACATATATACCTAAATTCTCATTCCCCCTCCTTCCCTTTTTGTTAACCCCATAAATATCTGTTTTGACAATCAGAATTTCAATCAAAAAAACCGATCGATTTTAATTCTGATATATATCGAGTTTGTTCCTGATCTGAAATATTATGGGCCGGAGTACGCAGGGGACCACAATCAATTCCAACAAATTTCATCACCGGTTTACCCCCGGCTACACCACCTCCGTATCTGATCAGTATTTCGACAAACCGTATTGACTCGTACTGTAAAGCCCTGGCCTGTTCCAGGTCGCCTGCTTCAAAAGCCTTAATAATCTGATTGTAAAGTGGTGCTAGATAATTGTACGTACTTCCTACCGCACCTTTGGCCCCGACTGTCAGCCCCAGCAGAAGTTCTTCATCAAACCCATGCAGGATATCCCATCTTCCATTATCCGCATGCATACATTGTATCATTTCCATCATATTTCGGTGCGTGAACTTGATTCCTGTCAGGTTCGGGATTACTTTTTTGGCTTCTTCCAAAAAAGCAGGCATCGGAAGAAAAACGTTAGAAACCGTAGGAATGTGGTAATAATAGAAAGGCAAGCCGGGTGCCCCTTCTGCAACAGTTCTGCAAAATTCAACCAAATCGCTGATGTGGGTAGGAGCCAGAAACATCGGGCCCATGCAACCAACAGCGTATGCCCCGATTTTTGCAGAATGAAGGGCCAGCTTGTGCGATTGTATGCAAGATGTGGATCCGACATGCACAATAACTTTGAATTCATCTGATTGCTCTTTTACCCATGTTTCGGCTACCAGCATGCGTTCTTCTTTCGTCATCAACATCCCTTCTCCAGTTGTTCCGCAGATAAATACCCCGGTAGCACCATCTTTTTTCAGTTTCTCAGCATAAGAGGGAATCAGGGATAGGTTAAGTGTTCCGTCTTTTTTGAAGGGGGTAAAGCTTGCCGCAATTAGTCCTTGTAATTTTTGCATTGTAATATTAATTCTGGTTATTAAATAATTTTGCCATTTCCCGGAACAGAATGTTTGAAAGCGGATGATTGCTTTTTAACATTTGCAGGCATTCTCCTTTTTACTTTATTGGAAACTATAAAACCAATGGCCCCCAATACGATGAAAGAGAGAAAAATTGCAAATGAGTTAAGCCAACCAAAACCGAATGATTTAGCAGAACGACTAATCCGGATAATGTCAGGAGTGCGGATACCGGGCTTAATTTCTCCGCAGGTAAGGATTACGCCATTTTTATATGGAACAGCATTGGTTGTAACCGGACAAAGGCACTCAAATTCGCCTCTTTTTGTGATCGTTTGGGCGATAGTATTAAAAACAATAATGTTTTTGGAGAATCCCGGATGGTGGGTAAAATATTCGGTCAGCGCATTTTTTGATTGTAATATAAGTGAAGAATCGTGAAGTCCGGTTGAATAAGCAAGTTGTTTTGTTAAATCCATCTGCTGAATAAATAAGTCGCCCGGGGCACCACCTGCAAATGCAATCTCCGAATCCCCTACGGGAAATGCAACACCGGCCATCAGCGGAAAATCGTTGGATGGAGTGATATTCAGGGACTCCCATTTTTGGAGTCCCGGATCATAGACAATACCATCCCTGAAAACCTTAACTTCGTTTTTTTTGCTGATATTTCTTCCGCTAAAAAGAAAAATACAGGGACGGATGCCATTGGATTGTACAGCAGCGACAGGTAAAATACGACCCGGACCGGGAAAAGGAGGCATCACTTCCCATCCAAAATTGGCCGTATGCTGCTTTGAAAGATCGAGCCTTAGAAAATGGCTGCCCGAATCGACAGCATCAGTGGATGTTGAGCCTCCGATCAGGTATACTGAGTTGTCGAGCAAGACAGCCGATGAACAACTAAGCGGAACCGGAAGTTCAGGAAAAATTTCAGTAAGCAGCTCATTTCCGGACGTATCCCATTTCAATAAATATACCCCTTTATAACACTTATCAATGTCGTTACCTCCAATTATAAGTACTCCATCACTTAAAGTTACTGATGTACCATAGGCAAGCGGCCTTGGTAGTGTCCAATTACCTTCAACCGGCAATAAACTGTCATTGGCCAAAGTATAGATATAAATCCGGTCGTGAAAAGTTTTGGTCCCACCTTCCCAGGGTTTTTTATCAGGGAAATTTGCCCCACCGGCAATTATCAGTTTTCCACAAGTAATGCCTGAAAACGCACCGGCAACTCCCGGATTTGGGGTTGCAGGATTAACTTTCGGGAGTTCTCCAATTTTATTGATCAGGAACCTGGTCCCTGATTTTATACTACCGGCCAGGCAAAGTGGAAACATCAAAATCATTAGTATAAGTGGTGAGTTTGGTTTCATTATAAGTTCAGGATTTATGTTCAATAAATTCCATGTAAGTTTTCATATGAAGTTTGATAGCCATTCTATAACCTTCTATATCCCGGGCCTTTATAAAATCATACAAATCCTGGTGAGTCACAATTTGCCCATCACTTATCAAACGCAGGTTTACCGGAGCAAAATAGCTATCGTAATTGCTGACTGCAAATACGAATACCGGATGAATGATTTTCAGGAACTGTACAAGAAAATTGTTTCCGGTCATTTCATATATTTTCTTGTGAAACTCAGTTTCCTGTTCCACAGTTAACCGGTATTTTGTATCTTTTTGAGACAAAACAATTCTTTCAAGATCCACTAAATCATCATCATCCAAATTCCTAAAGAGAAAGTCGGTAATCCCTGTCTCTAAAATAATCCGCATTCCCATCATCTCGACAATAGTGTTTTCGCTTAACAGATAAGGGTAAATTACTTTTTCAAAAGCTGAGATAAGAGAGGGTTCCTGAATGATAATACCTTTCCGGGTGCGCGATTGTATGATGCCAAGCATCTTTAACCGGCTTAATGCCTCACGTAATATATTTCTGCTGATACCCAGTTCTGCGGAAAGCATCAACTCGTTTGGCAAAGTGTCTCCGGGTATTAGTTGATTTATCTTTATATAATCGAGAATTGACATTTCAACCTTATCAACCAAAGTGTTTGATCGGTTATCTAATTTAAAGTTCATACCCTCAGTATTTGTAGTAATATACTAATTGGTCTAATTGTGCTAATTGTAGGACAAATAAAAACAAAAATATAGGCCGAAACAAATAAAATCGCATGTTTTACAACATGAAATTGTTTGATTATGCTTTGTGTCCCGTCCTGAAATAGGTTTACAGAAAAAGTAAACAAAAATATGGATTATGAACTTTAGGCACTACAAACTTCAGGCACCTCAGCCCTTCCCACTCTGTACATGGGCTTCTGTGGGTGCCTGTATGGGCATTTGCGGACCGAAGCCGACAGGCAATCGTCAGATTGGACGGATTAGAGTGAAAATAAAACAATTAATCCGCATGTAGCCGTACCCGGTCCCTTGGTTGTCGAACGACAATCAGACGATGCAATTTTCAAGTGAGGTTGTATCAAAAGCAAAATAAAATTAACCACTATGGACACGAAGGATTTACACATCCGTCAGCCGACGGACACAAATAGCTTAATTACAAGACTTTAACTTTGTGTGCCTTGTGCTTTCTTTGTGGTAAAAAAAATACTTTTGAGACACCCTCTAATAAATGACAACTAAAATTGACGTGGTTATGTTAGTTTCCCCGCTCGCCAATAAACTGGTCTTCCTTATTTTTGAATAAAACATTAAAAGTAGTCAGGCTTCCGTAAATTCTGGTTATATATTGTTCGAGATCAACCTTTTCCTCATCAGTCAGGTTGCTTGCGTTTATTCGCTGTTCCATAACCCGAACCCTGTCGCGCACCATCACAACTTTATGAAAAAATGTATCAATTGGAATTTCTTTCTCTTTTAAGGAAGTATCTCCCGGAAACAGTACCATTCTTCCTCCAATCCATTTCTGCCCGAGCGGAACAGTTTCCTGTACATCACTGAAACGGCGTAATACTCTTATCAGACTTTTTTCAATTTTTTCGTAAGTTGCAAGATCTGATGGAGTTTCAACAGCTTCTATGACTTCAAGTCCATCATAATTACGTAATATTTGTTTCACGCCAAAATCAATAAAACCAATTTCATAAGCGTCGGAACGCAGTTGAACGATAACTCCTTTTCCCATTTGGGGGTGCTTTACGCGTGAGCCAACACCTAATACCATGTCTGACATACCAGTGATTTTTAAATTAATGACAAATGCAAATGTAGAATTTCTTATGTTATAATCAATGGCCGGGCGATATGGAACCGGTCCGGCCTGAATGCAGAAATATTTTTCAAAATCCATTGCTTATCAGGGAATAAATATTAATATTGATTCATCAAATCAAAAAACTAAGAAAACACAGATGAAAACTACTATTAACTTTTTCGTTGCAATTTTGGTTTTATTTTCAATTATCTCATGTAATGTAAAACCCAAAGTTGAACCTGTTCAGAAGACAGATGTAAGTGATTTTTTGGGACAATGGACCATTGATATTTCTGGCGGTCTGGTTGGATGGCTTGAAGTCCGGCAGGAAAAGAATTATCTCGATGCCGATCTTCTATGGGTCGGCGGAAGTGTTCTTCCTGTAGCAGATGTATATCTTGCAAACGACAAGTATTTAATTGTCACACGTACTGATAATGTTGTCAGGACAAAAGATGCCAATAATGCCCCTGTCCGTTCGCATATTATTACGAAATGGCTGGTCGCAGAAAAAAAGGGAGATAAGATAACAGGGTTCTTCTTTAGCCCGCATATTAATGGAATAGGTGTTGACTCAATATCATTTACAGGGATAAAACTGCTCCCTCCTCCTCCTGCTCCCGATTTATCTAAGCTGAAGTTTGGAACCCCTGTTACTTTGTTTAATGGCAAAGACCTGGCCGGATGGAGGTTGACAGACGAAAAAAAGAAAAATGGATGGGTTGTTGCAAACGGGATTTTATCAAACGATCCTGTCCAGGCAGAAGGGGCAAAACATGTCAGTTATGGAAATCTCAGAACAGATAAGGAATTTGAAGATTTCAACCTTAAGCTGGAAGTAAATGTACCGGCCGGAAGCAATAGTGGTATCTATCTTCGGGGTATGTACGAAATTCAGGTATATGACTCATATAAGAAGGAACTTGACCCACACAATATGGGTGCTGTTTACAGTCGGATCAAACCAACGGTAAGTGCCGAAAAACCTGCCGGAACCTGGCAGTCATTTGACATTACATTGTGCGACCGCCATGCTACTATTATCCTGAATGGAATAAAAATTATAGATAACCAGCCAATTTATGGCCCGACTGGTGGTGCAATAAAATGGGATGTATTTGCACCTGGTCCGTTATACCTTCAGGGCGATCATGGAAAAGTTGAGTACCGGAATATTGTTTTAACACCTGTAATAAAGTAAGAAAATCAGTATATTAGTAATTTCATAATTTAGTGGCTGTTACATTTTATATTAATCCATAATCATAATAATAATGATACATTCAACCTGAATAATTCACAAACTTTGTGAGTCCTTCGTGCCTTAGTGTCTTGGTGGCAAGAATAGTTTCAGCCACAAAGTCACAAAGGCTCTAAGATTCACTAAGTTAAAAATTCCAATGAATTATTAAGGTAAATGAAGGTATTTCTTAAAAGCCGGAAGTTGTTTTAAACGGTACAAATAAAGAACAATACATAACAGTAATCAGTTATGTTTGTAAAGCTATCTGGTGTAAATAAAGCATTATTCCTTTTTGTAATTCTGTGCTATAGTTACTACCCGGTATGTTCACAGATCTCTGTTCCGGGAAAACCCGAAAGTTTCCAGCTGAAAACAAAAACTGCAGTTATAATTCCATCAAAAAACTTATTCGCTTGGTATTACTTTCGGGAAATTTCTTCTACCGGAAGGAGCAAGTGTACTTATTTACAGCGAAAACCATTCCCAGCTATTCGGTGCATTTACAAGCATTAATAATAATGACTTTTCGGGATAAGCAATCACAGTACACCTGTACCGGATTATTAGTCAACAATGTTAAACAGGATGGCACACCATACTTTCAAACGGCCAATCACTGTATCAGCACAAACACTGTAGCCAATTCAAACGGTTCAGATAAACTCACTAAAACCGATTATATTAACGCAGGAAGTATTCTGGTTAAACTTTCCGGATTAATTTCTGATAGTGTTGTTTGCGGTTGTAATTTAATCAATTTTCCGTTGGCAGCTTCAGGTGCCACCAATTATACATTTAGTATTGAACGGCCCGACAAAATGAGCTATACAAGCAAACCGGACAGCATATTCCTCACGCTGATACCAGCAGAAAAGAAAAACGGGTCATTCAATTCATGGATCAAAGAGGTTAGGGCACAAGGCACATGTTCAGGTTCGGACAGTCTGAAAATGAAAATTTCCATGCCCGTAAATGATGATATCGAAAATGCGGTCCGTTTAAAACCGGGAAGAAACCGTGCCTATTCGAATTATTGTGCATCAATCGAAGTAGGCGAACCTTCTCCTTCATCATCAACGTTGAAGAATACGGTCTGGTTCACTTTCCAGGCACCATCAGGCGGAGTGATCACAATAGATACTCATGGATTCAATGATCAGATTGCAGTTTATGATGCCGGATCTTTTGCTTAGTTGTCCTCAGGCAATAACTCGTCCTACAAGTTGCTGGTCTCCAATAACGATCGCTCATCATCAGATAGTACCGCCTTAATCAAAAATCTGACTGTTGAACCTTACAGAAACTACTGGTTGCTGGTTGACGGGTCAGAAGGGGCAACAGGTAACGTTATGGTGGATTTACTTAGTAATAGTCTTGAGGTCTATCCAAACCCTTCAACCGGAAAACTCAATATTATTATCTCCAATAATGATGATGGTCCGGCCGACGTAAAGATTGTTTCATTAACCGGCCAGATACTCTATGCCAATGTTATACCTGTTACGAAAGAGAATAACACTTTTAATTTCGACCTGTCACCATTTTCTTCCGGCCTTTACTTCCTCGTTGTGACAATAAACAAAACTACTTTAACCGCAAAACTGCTGCTCCAAAAATAATGATATTCCATTCAAACTTTTATTCTGCTAACCTTTTTCCTTTAATGAATGAATCAGCATGAACACCATAAAAAGGAAAGTATCAGGGATGAGTTTATCAGGTTGTTAAATGAAAATGGGGTTGACTTTGATGAAAAATATTTGGTATAAGATGTAATTCAACCCTTTCCGGGTTGGTTTTACGCCATGTTTCTTTGCCCCCAGATTCTCAGGGGGGTCACTAATATTCAACTCCTTCGGAGTTCGGACAATTCAATATTACTATTTTATGAAAGCACTTATTGATTGAAAAATATCCTCCTAAATCCTCGCGATTTTGGAATCTAACTTCAAAACAAATTTGTTCCGGAATAATCAAAACAGACAAATTCGTAATTTAGTTATATAGTAGGTCAGAGAATGAAAATAAGGTTTTAACAGATTGCTGTTTTACCTGTTAATTTTTCCGTATTTCTTCATATTAATAAATTTTAGAACCCGCTTACGTTCAACCTTCCACCTGTAACACATTTGCCACTAAGAGAAGGAGTAGGTACTGCCGAACCAAGAATGGCAGCTTTTATTTGTGGAGCTGTAAAACCGGTATGAGTAGAAGCATACAAAGCTGCGGCGCCGGTAACATGTGGTGTTGCCATTGAAGTACCACTGTAGCTGGCATATCCCGACACAACATTTTTTCCTGATTTTACGGGAACTGTGGAATAAATACCAGATCCGGGTGCACCTAAGTCAACCGTTGTTGACCCATAATTTGAAAATGAAGATAGTGCACCTTTAGATGTTATTGAAGCAACGGCAATTACGTTATCGTTTGGATAGTTTGAAGGATAATTTGGTATTAAATTGTTATTATCACCAATCTGATCGGCCCCGCCATTACCCGCAGCGGCAATGAACAGGATTCCTGCGGTATTAGCCCTTTCAATGGCATCCTGCATAGCCTGTGAAAAGCCTCCTCCGCCCCATGAATTATTGGTGGCGACAATATTAACGCCCTTTAACTTCAGCCCGGTAAAATAGTCGATTGCTTTAATGGCATTGGCAGTAGTCCCGCCGTTTGTACCCAAAAACTTGGCATTTAAAATTTTTACGGTCCAGCACACGCCTGCAACACCTGTCTTGTTTCCGCCAACAGCACCAATTGTGCCTGCAACATGAGTACCATGATCGTCATTAATGCCATCAAAAACGGTATTATTATTCCCATCAAAATCCCAGCCATAAACATCATCCACATAGCCGTTCTGATCATCATCTATTCTATTACCAGCTATCTCACCAGGATTTTTGCCTGCATTTGCAGCAAGGTCTGTGTGGGTATACATATACCCTTCGTCAATAATACCAATGTAAACGGCAGCTGATCCGGTATGTCCGGCGGCCCAGGCCTCGCCGGCCTGGCTGCCATAAGGATTGGTTTTAAGGGGCGAGGCATCTCCATACATACCCCATAAACTGCCATTGGTATAATATGTATCATTTGAAGTAGCAAAGTGATGATAAATATAATTGGGCTCAGCATACTCAACATCAGGATTGGCTTTTAATTTTGCAATAGCATCGTTTAACGAACCTGAAACAGTGAGAAGTGTTAATTCATCCATATCTCCCTGCTGCACACTCTTTTTGATTTTAATATTTTCTTTTTGTTTACCTCCGGTATTCTCAAATGCAGTGACTTTCGCACTTTCAGCAACGCCTGTCCTGAATTTTACCAGGACCTCGTTTGGAACCACTTCATAATCATTTTGGATTTTTGCACTTTTAAGTGATAAGGGTTCCTCCGGGGACTGAACCTGGATATCCTTCCTCGTACATCCGGCCAAAATCAGGGCCATCAGGGCAACTGATAAGAATAAAATTTTCCTTTTCATAGTCGAATTTATTAAATTATAATTTTCAGGAGGCAAACATAAATATATTTTTTTAATAATGCAACCTTAATATGTGATAATGTGCCGGATTCACAGCAATTTAGCTTTATTATAGTCAAAACTGCAAAAAATCCCTTACTTGTGAAAGGCAATAAGATCGGCATTTTTATCCGGATCGCCCCTTACCCTGCCGTCTGATTTTATCGCCCCTCTTAACAATAACCCGGTGACGTGTGGCGCGGCCATAGAAGTCCCTGACATAATTGCATATCCGCCACCCATATATGTTGAGTAAATGTCAACACCAGGTGCGCAGTAATCAATGGGAGGATTGCCATAATTTGACCACGATGCCCATCTATCCCTTGAATCCATAGCAGAAACGGTGTAGATATTTGGCCCGTTCGCCCGGGCAGGAGAGTAGTTATTGGTATTATCAGATGAATTTCCGGCAGCCAAAACAAATCTCACTTTTGCAGATGCCGCGATAACAGCGTTGTCAAGAGCAAGTGAAGCACCTCCGCCAAGGCTTAAATTGGCAACATCACCTGTTTTTCCATTTGCCGCAACATAATCAATCCCGGCAATTAATCCCGAGACTGTTCCGGTTCCGTTGCGGTCAAGCACACGGACGGAAACAAGGGTTGCCCCTGCAGCCACCCCAACGACTCCAATTTTATTGTTCTGCGCACCAATTATTCCAGCCACATGGGTTCCGTGACCATATTCATCCCAGGGTGATGTATTGGAACCAACAAATGATACTGATCGTTTTAAGTCAACTTTCAAATCCCGGTGATTTTTATCAATGCCGGTATCAATGATCCAGGCTGTTTTGCCTATTCCGGAACCTGAACCGCCTACACGGAAAATTCCCCATGGGACCATATTGTCATCAGATTTTGAGCCTGGCCTACATTTAGCATCAATAGGCGATAGTGAAATTACCTGATCGGCTTCCACACTTTTTACTGTGCCTCCGCTGATCAGTTTCTGCGCCTGGTCGGGAGACATTCTTACTGTAAAACCCTGAAGGGCAGTTTGGTAAACTTCTTCAATTGCCCCGGAAAACTGATTATTTACAAGAATCCCGGTGGCTTTTGCCCTTACATTCGCACTGCTCGTCTGGCCAACAGAGTTAGGTTGAATTGCATCGTCTTTAAGTATCACAATATATTTACGGACCAGGGAAGCACTTTTCAATGATAAAGATGCATCCTGAACCAATCCGCTTTTCAGTGATAACGGTTTATCCTGCAACTGAAGGAGCTCACTTTTGTTCAAACATCCTGACAAAACAAGGACTATCGGAACAACGCACAAGAATAAAATTCTACTTTTCATAGCCGGTAATTTTAAAATTGAATAGCATAAACAAATATAACTAAAGTTACCTTATGCTGATTTTATAAACTGGCGTTCAGAGGTTTCTTATACAAAAGTTATGAACAAAGAATGACCTTGCCCTTCATTAACCGGACGATATCAAAATACCAATATATATACTTTATGTTTAACGGTTTTCATTCCCGCCAATAATTCTTTGGATATTTGGAATATGCATAAAAATTATCAGGCATGAAACTAACAATAGATAATAAAACAGTAATGATGTTCCATGAATAATCAATTCGCTTATTGGCAATGAAATTGCTAAACCAATTGAGCCCGGAGAAACAAATTTAGTCCTCCATTTTATAACCAGGTAAATAATTACGGAGATTAATACGGAATAAGGCGCAATCAGAAGTGATGCACCTAATGTGGTATTCACCCCTTTGCCACCTTTAAACCTTAAAAAAACAGAAAAATCGTGTCCTATAATTGTTGCGAGTGCAATTAGATAAATAAAGTATTTCTCAAAATAACAGAGATTATAAACCATCAGTATATAGACCAGCGAGACAGGCAGAAGGCCTTTCAACATATCGCAGGTCTGGGTAAGCAATGCAATTCGTTTACCTGCGATTCTCCTTACGTTGGTTGATCCTGTATTTCCGCTACCAAGCACCAGAATATTTTTACCGGCATATCTTAGGGTTAAAATGTATCCAAAAGGGACCGATCCGGACAAATACGCCAACACAACCAGCAATATTTCACGCCACAGGTTCATTGCATTTCTTTCAAAATCCGTATTGCCTCTTCAATGTGCTTTTCGGCCTCTGTTTGTGAGTTAAATATAGATACCACTTTGCCCTTTTTATTTGAAATATAGGTAACACGTCCGGGAATTAAGCCAAATAAATTTGTAGGTACGCCGAATAATTTCCTCACTTTGTTCCCTTCATCGCTCAGAAGGGTGTAATTTAACCTGTGCTTATTGGCAAAGTCGAAATGGCTTTTTACCGATTGTGCGCTAATTCCGATTATCAATGCATCGGCTTCGCTGAAAACTTCAAACTGATCGCGAAAGGAACAAGCCTCTTTTGTACATCCGGGGCTGTCGTCTTTAGGATAAAAGTAGATAACCAGATTTTTTTTACCTTTCACCGAATCGATGTTAAAAACATTTCCATGTTGATCCTTAAGCGAAAATGAAGGGACCATACTCCCAACACCTATTTTGTACATATTTTCTGATTTTGATATTTGTGAATAACCATTAAAGTTGAAGTAGAATAAAAAGAGCAGAAAATAAATGGTTAGATATAAGCGGTAAAAATTCCTGAATCTTTTGTATTCGATGTTACCAGGGTAAACATTCCCGATTAATCCCTTTATCTCTTTCATAAAAACAGGTTTTACATTGATTAGCCAACTGTCAGTCTGATAGACCAGTTTTCGGAACTTACTCCGGTAAATCGTTAGTGGCAAACCCCATACCAGAAAAAGTATCATCCAGATATTTGCATATATAATGTTCATATTTTCTGTTTCTTAGGGAACCAGGGGAAAAATGAACTGGTCTTACTGATGTAATCAATATATTCAGGTTTTTGATCCTTCAACGTTTTTTCGAGCAAAGCCACTCCCGAAACATTTATTATCAGCAGAGTCATTATTACAGAACCTGTTAAATACCAATATCCACCAGCTGCCATACAAATAATACCATATCCCCACCAAACGGCAGCATCGCCGAAATAGTTGGGATGTCGTGTATATCGCCATAATCCTGTATTAAGGACCTTCCTTTTACCTGCACTACTCTTTTTGAATTTTGTCAACTGATAATCGCCACCTGCTTCAAAAATAAACCCGATAGTCCAAACTAAAACTCCGATAAAATCAATAATATTCAGGCTTACTCCATCTGATAAACGGTTAATGCCCCATAAAGTCAATGAAACAATCCACATTATTAACCCCTGAAGCAGAAATGTCTGAAAGTAACTGATCCACCAGTAATTTCGATTCCCATATTTTTTTCTGAATTCGCGGTAGCGGAAATCTTCTCCTTTACCGATGTTTCGCCATGCGAGATAAATTGAGAGTCTAAGTCCCCAAATTGATACCAATGCAAACAATAAGACACGTCGTGCAGTAAATGTCCCGGACTCAAAAAAATACAAGCCATTAACAACTACGAATCCCATTCCCCAGAATATATCTATTATACTGACATTTCTGAGAAAAACACTGATAATCCACAGTAAAGTCACTAAAGTCAGTATTAAAAGTAGTCCCTGAAAAAATATATAGTTCATTATTAAGAAGATTTGGCTAATCAAACAATAGGGAAACGGCAAGTGATCCGGTTCCTGCATTCATCCCGATTACGGGAGAAATATCGACAACAGAAACTGGTTTTTTACCTGTTAATTGAAACATCTTTTCAGAATATATTGCTGCCCCGGCATGGTTCTGTGCATGTAAAACAATATAATTCCAGATTTGTTTTTCCCGGATGAGGCTTTCAATATGTTTCATCACCTTACTGATGTTTGCACTTTGGCTAAATGTATGGCCTATTAATACAGATTTGCCGTTGCTATCCATCGAAACTATAGGGTTAATTCCTAATAAACTGGCAACAAATCCCTTTGGCTTTGATACCCTGCCGCCACGTATCATGTATTTCAGGTTTCTGACACTTACGAAAATCTTTGCGTTTCTTATCCAAACATTTATCCCGTCAGTAATGTCACCGATTGGCAAACCGGCCTCAATAGATTGGGCAACTCTCAATACAATAAGGCCCAATGCTCCCGATACGTTTTTTGAGTCTATAACAATAACCGGCTTGTTGAATTCGTTCTTAATCCTTTCTGCCGCTTTAAAACTGCTTTGCCAGGTCCCGCTGAAATTCCTGCTAAGATGGATGGCAATAATTGCATCATAGTGTGATGCCAGATGTGAATAGAGATTTACAAAAGTATGCTCATTGATTTGCGCTGTTTTAGGAAATTCGGGACTCGTTTCGAGTAAACCATAAAACTGTTCAGGTTTAATTGTTACTTTATCAAGATAATGATTCTCTCCAAAATTGATATTTATCGGTAAAACATGAATCTGGTAAAAATCAATAATTTCCTGTGATAAATCGCAGGTAGAGTCAGTTACCAGTGCAATATTCCATTTCTTTTTGGCAGCAACTTCACGTTGACGAATCATATCATCAACTTTTTGAAAAGTAATGGAACTAAAGTCTTTCAAGTCGTGAAAAAGTGAGGAAGGTTCATTTGTATGAACATGGATCCGGCAAACGTTTCCGGATCCGGCAACAACCACTGAATCACCATATTTATTAAGTAGTTCCTGAAGTTCGGGTAAGCTGACTGTTACATTTCTCAGGATTGCTTCGGAACAAAACCTGAAATTTATCTCCTCGTCCACAAATTCTTCGGTATGAAGAAGTTCTATATTCTGGTCCGATTGGGTAAGCAGATTCCTGATATTCCTGTTTCTGATAAAATCAATTATCCCTTCAATGAAAAGAACAAATCCCTTCGCACCTGCATCAACAAAATTATATTTCTTTAAAATATCCAATTTTGACTTTGTTTCTATCAATGATTTTTCAAGAATCTCAAACGAATCGATCAATACTTTCCTGAAATCACCGATTATGGACTTTTTGCTAAAAATAAAGTCCGACCAGTCCCTGATAACTGTAAGCATGGTTCCTTCCACGGGATTGGCAACAGCGGTATAGATATATGGGATTGAGTTTTTAATACTGTCTGCAAACTCAGAGAGTGAAATAACATTTTTATTGATTGTTTCCTGGCTTATTCCGTATAAAAACTGGGCAAAGATAATCCCTGAATTTCCACGTGCACCAATTAATGCTGCTACTGCTATATTATTCAACGTGGCAAAATATGATTTATCAGGTTTGATATTGTCTAATACAGAGCGAATTGTGGAAGCCAGATTTGTTCCGGTATCTTTATCGTTTACAGGAAACACATTGATCTGGTTGATTTCCGATTGATTCTCCAGGATTCTTCTCCCACCGGCAAGAAATGCATAGTAAAGAAATCGTCCGTCTATCTCAAGCATCATTGTCTCGTTCATGCAGAAATAAATTGTTTTTCAATTCTTCAATTAAAAAAATTAGTTTAACAAAGTAACTCACTTTTGGCTATTTATGTTCTGAATTTTTTAAATTTGGTTTCGCCTTCCAGCTTATGAAATGATCCTGCTTACACCTTCCGGAGAATCTTTTTCAACTGAAACTCCGTTATTCAGTTTAATATTACCCGTTGACTGCGAATACAGGTTGACGGCAATACCCGTGCCTGTTTTATAATAAATCATAGCCGGAAGTTCAGCCACAATCCTCCTGTAATTGCATGGACAGCAATATGTATCTGTATTATGATATTCCCTGTCCCCTTCAAAAGGAGTAAAATAACGAAGGTGCCTTCCATCAGGTGACTGAGCCCCAAATAAGGCATTGAATATAGTCCTTTCCATGATATCGCCATATCTGGAATCACCATTCAACCGAAGCAGGTTATCATAAACTCTTAATTGGTAAGCTGTTGCACATGTTTCCCCGAGATCTCTACGCCCATCCTGATCGTTAGTCCAGATTTCTACCTGTCCAACACCACCACTTATCGTCAATCCATTGTTGGCGGTGATGAAATTCATGGCTTTTAATGCCGGGCCTAAGAGTTTTTTATCCGGTTGCAGGCGATACAGCTCCAGCTGGGCAAGTGAAGCTGCCATATATCCATAAATATGCCCCTCAATAAGATTGCGACGTCCAATTACAATTCCGGGGTCCCAGTTTTTCAGTACATGCTGTTTAAGACAAAAATCCAGATATCGTTTATCCTGAGTCACGTTATACAGTGTCAACATAGTACGGTCCAAACCTGTAATAGCAACATGAAGTCCGACATTAGTTTCATTCTCCCAGCCCTCCGGCAAAACTGACCAGTTTTTAACAATATAGTCAGCTCCCCTTTTGGCTGCATCAAGCGATCGCTGATTGCCAAATAATTTGTAATCGCTGATCAGTCCGAATATAATATAACCCATTTCATGAATATCCCAGAGCATTGTCATCCGGTTTTCAGGTGCATTAAACCGAGATACCCTGAAGCATCCTGAGCACTGATTGTTTCATCTATCAGGTGTTTTTTAAGGGCAATTACGCGATCATCAACAGTATAGCTGGCTAGTTTTACGGTTGCATCAATTAATTTGCCTAATCCTATGTAAAAGTCTTTTTTTTGATTTTTCAGTATAAAGGGTGCCAGAAAATCGTTATCCGCATCAATCTTAAGCAGGTTATTGTTTACCGTTATATTAATTCTCCTGCCTATTTCCCCTCCGGCTTTTACATCCATAAGCTCCAATGGAATCAATTGATCTTTAATTGTTTGGGCTTCAACTAAAATTGAAGTGGATGAAGTTAAAAGAAGTATGTACAATTGTTGAGAGTATCTTTTCATGGGTTAATAATTTAATTTTAAATATAAAGGATTCATAAAATTATTAAAGAATTAAGATTTGAGCCTCATTTATTGGTATTCTTTTTAATTTATTTCAAACCTTCATATCTTAGACCCCCTAAATAGTTGGACAAAATTTGGAAAACCATTTTGCAACAATTTAACTTTAGGGTATGAAAAACACGAGGCGAAAATTTACGCCAGAAGAGCGTTTATCAATTGTTCAGGAATCCCAGCGTGAGGGTCACACGGAAAACAGTCGCAGGTATCAACTCTCTACATCCCTTCTTACTAAGTGGAAGAGCGTTTATCTCAGCAAAGGGATGACTGGATTGAAGGACTGCTACAAAAAGATTGATCCGCAGGTCAGGGATTTGGAATTAGAAAATGAACGTCTGAAAAAAATCATTGCCAAGCAGGCTTTGCAGATTGAAATTCAGGGCGAGCTTTTAAAAAAACTCCTGTGGGGCCAAAGATAAGATAGCAATGCTTGAAAAATGTCAGGATAAAGCTCAGGTAAAGGATCTCTGCAACTTGATAGTAATTCCCCGTAGCAGTTATTACTATAAGCCATCAGGAGGGGAAAGGGGTTCCAAACCCAGTATCGAAACTCCCAAAAAGGATGGGACTATTGTACCCAACACAGACGTGGTGGATAAGATTAGGGCCATTCTAAGCGGGGAGTTTGTCTGTTTTGGCTATCAGAAAGTAACCATGCAGCTGAAACGGGAAGCGCTTATCATCAAACATAAGAAGGTATACCGGTTGACGGACCAAAACAGTCTGCTGCTTGGTAAAACAATAAAGACCAACGGGAAACGACAATGGGTTAAGCACCGTAAAATCAAAGCGGTAAAGCCTATGGAATACCTTTGTTTGGATATCAAATATCTGTGGGTGCATGGAGAAAACCGATTTTATTATCTGCTCACTATCCTGGATGTTTTCTCAAGGAAAGTATTGGAGTGGATCTTGCAAAAGAGCGTTCGGAAGATAGATGTTATCAATCTGTTCCGCATCATTAACCTACAGTACGGCATCAAAGGGGTCAATGTCCGTAATGATAACGGTTCTCAGTTCATTGCCAATGATGTACGTCAGTTCCTTCATGCGGCTGAAGCAAATCAGGAGTTCACCCATATCGCTACACCCGAAGAGAATGCCTATATCGAAGCATATCACAGCATCCTTGAAACGGAAGTTGTGCAACGATTTGAATTTGAAAGCTATTACGAAGCCCGACTTACTATTGAAACTTACGTTGATTTTTACAAGAATCGCATGTTACATGGCGGAATTGACTTTAAAACACCAGCACAGAAATGGAATGATTTTGATGAAAAAAAATTACTAACTTTGTAGGGTCAGGTGAAGCGGAACCGGGCAATGCTGGAGAGCAACCCGACAGGGATAACCTGACGAACGGAGACGATGTGGGAGGAGTAATAAAACCTGCCCCTTCCTATTCTAAAAACCAATCATCTTTGTTCAATATGCCTGAAAAAAACTCAAAAGAAAAGCATCAAATGAACTCAAACCTTTTTGAAAAATCTGTCCAATTTATCCGGGGTTAAGACCTTCAATGATGATTGATATGTTGAATATGGGTGTAAATATTGAATACCAGAAAGAAGTATGGGGTGATTACCGTATAGAAATTCAGGATTATGTAAAGCTGGGCATTGAACAAAAACTTGGAACGCCTGGCGGGGATGATCTTGTAAAAATGATTGATCCTTATTCATACCGCAAATCATTAACTATGCCAAAGATGATCTTTATGGGAACAAACGACCCCTACTGGCCAGCAGATGCAATAAAAAATTTCACTGACAGTTGACACTACACCTGACCTGTTGGTCGACGCTTATCTGTGGAGTGCAAACTCGATTGAAGACCAGGACTTCAGAAATGAGAAGTGGAGTTCAATTTCTTTAAATGCCTCAAATAATCCTGAAATTAAGATTGTAATTGACTATCCAAAGAGTGGTTACAAAGCATTTTATGTTGATTTAAAATATAAAGCCCCTTTTGGTGACGACTATACTCAAAGTGCAAGATTATTTGTTGCTAATAGCAAAGAAGTTCTTTTGAAACGCCCGTAATTCGTGTAACAATCAACAGGAATTTAGATCAGCCGAAAGGTCAGACGATGGCTGTTGCTTTAATGGATTGGGGCGGCTTTACGACCATTTAATGTCAAATTTTTCCTGGTTGAATCAATAATTTGAAATGATGGGAAAACAATTACTCATTTGGTTTTGGCTGGTGATTTTGTGCATGTCTGGTCTTCAGTCATGCAAAAAAGAGATGGCTGATAATGAACCAGTGTCAGTCACTCCTGAAACGGCCATGGAGGTGTATCTGAACAATGGAGATATATCTTTTAAATGGGAGCTGAAAAATCAATTGAAAGTGGCCGGGGTAACTTACTATCAGATTCAATTTACCTCACAAATATGGCATAATATTCATTGGACCCACGAAATGATCATTATCGTTCCTGAAATTTTGTCTTATAATGAAGCCCTTTTGATAATTAACGGGGGCAGCAACACAAATGAGCTCCCGGACACTCAAAGTTTTACTGATGGTACGGTTCAATATGCAGGTATGATGGCTTCAAATTATAAAGCAATAATAGCTTTGATGTGGCAAGTACCTAACCAGCCTCTTTTTGGCCTGTCGGAGGATGCTTTGATATCTAAAACACTGGCAAACTTTTTAAATGATCATGATTTTTCATGGCCTCTTCTCTTCCCAATGACTAAAAGTGCTATAAAGGCAATGGACGTAATTCAGGAGTTTTCCCAAAAAAAGTTAAACAGGCAGGTTTCCGGTTTTATTGTTTCAGGGGCTTCAAAGCGTGGTTGGACTACCTGGTTAACAGGTGCTATGGATCATCGTGTGGTTGGAATCGCCCCTATGGTAATTGATATGCTGAATATGGCCGTAAATATTGAATATCAAAAAGAAGTATGGGGTGATTACAGTATTGAAATTCAGGATTATGTAAAGCTGGGTATTGCACAAAAACTTGGGACGCCAGGTGGGACCGATCTGGTGAAAATGATAGATCCCTATTCGTACCGCAGGAATTTAACTATGCCAAAGATGATATTTATGGGTACTAACGATCCTTATTGGCCGGTTGATGCAGTAAAGAATTATATTGATGACATACCCGGCAATAACCACTTATGCTATACCCCAAATGCTGGTCATAACTTAGGCGATATGACCACAGCCCTTGCAACACTTGGCGGATTTTTCAGTAATATTCTGACAGAAAGTGCTATTCCAAAATGCGACTATCAGATCAGGGAGGAAGGTGGTCAAATAATTTTAACCATTAATACAACGCCAGAACTTTTAGTTGATGCTTTTCTGTGGAGTGCAAATTCAGTCGGCGATCAGGATTTCAGGAATGAAAATTGGAGCCCGGTTGCTCTGAATGCCTCAAAAAAACCTGTTGTACAAGTAACCATTGACTACCCTAAAAACGGTTTCAAGGCATTTTATGCCGATCTGAAATATAAAGCACCTTACGGCGATGATTATACACAAAGCACCCGCATTTTTGTTGCCAATGATAAAAAATTATTGCTGAGGACTAAATAGTACAAAAAGGACTGGATGGAGGTGAACAGAATCATCTCAGGGCTGAAAATGCCATTCTTCTATCTTCCGGGCAACCATGATATTACCGACAAAATAATGGAACACTAAAAAAATTACAATGAACTACAAACATTTGGTACTGCTGATCATTGCATGTATATTATTCTTTTCTGAGGGCAATGCACAACATTTCGATTTTTCCGGGGCAACAATTTTCTCACCCGAAAAGAAAAATATTCAATTAGGAAAAGCGGTTCAGGTTTTTAAAGAAGAGGTTCAGAAACGAAGCAACCTGCTTCTTATGGTTAATGACAGAATACCTGCTGAAGGCAAACAGATTATTGCTGTTTGTGTTGAAGGGCGTATGGAAAAGTTCCCGGAGACATGGAGAAACGCTATCAGCAAACTACCTGATAGCGGTAAAGATGGTTATAAAATTGCGTTTCCGGAAAGCAAGACCATCATTCTTGCCGGCCATGATGAGCGTGGCCTCTTTTATGGTCTTGGCTGGCTGCTCCGAAAAATGGAATTTCAAAACGGAAAGGTATTCATTCCCGGCAATCTGAATTTCTCATCAACACCTGTTTACCCTATCCGCGGACATCAGCTGGGGTATCGTCCAAAGACAAATGCTTATGATGCATGGGGTGTTCCACAATATGACAGCTATATACGTGACCTCGCAATTTTCGGAGTAAACAGTATTGAGATAATGCCTCCCCGGACTGATGATGATTTTAGTAGCGTTAATATGAAGTTGCCTGCTATTAAGATGATTGCAGAGCAGTCGCGTATTTGCAAGGAGTATGGACTGGATGTCTGGATGTGGTATCCCAACATGGGCAGTGATTATAAAACACCTGATTCGATAAAAAGTGAGCTTGACGAGCGGGAGCTGGTTTTCAGTGTATTGCCTAAATTGGATGAGCTATTTGTCCCGGGAGGCGATCCCGGCGACCTCGAACCTGATGAGCTGTTTAATTGGCTGGGGAAAGTTGCGGTAGTGCTGCATAAATATCACCCAAATGCCAAAATTTGGGTCTCACCCCAGGTATTTAAACCCAGTAAAGAGTGGTACAATAAATTTTATAATAATGTCAACCGGCAGTATGAATGGTTTGGCGGTATCGTTTATGGTCCATGGATAAAAACTCCGCTGCCTGAAGTGAAAAAACTAATAAACCCCTCAGTTAAGATCAGACTTTATCCTGACATCACCCATAGCCTTAGTTGTCAATACCCTGTACCCGACTGGGACATTTCTTATGCTATGACATTAGGGCGTGAATGTATCAATCCACGTCCCGAAGATGAGAAGTATATTCATAATCTGTATGCGGGATTGGCGATGGGTAGTATAAGCTATTCTGAGGGCACCAATGACGACGTAAATAAATTTGTCTGGAGCGGTCAGGATTGGAACCCTTCAACCCCGGTAATTGAAACCCTGCGTGATTATGCAAGATACTTTATCGGAACTGATTATACAGAAAGTGTTGCCCAGGGACTCATGTCGCTCGAGAAAAATATCCGCGGACCACTTTTATCAAACGAGCAGGTACAGCTGACACTTCAACAATGGCAGGCGATGGAGAAAAATGCGCCGCTCAACGTCCTGAGTAATCCACGCTTTCAGAGCGGACTGATCAGGGCATATTTCGATGGTTATACACAACGAAGATTAATCTTTGAAAACTATCTCGAACGCATGGCAAGAAATATTCTTGAAAATGCAACATATTCAGGCTCATTATCAGCTATCTCTAATGCACGAAATACATTTGCACTTGCTCACCTGAACCCGGTGTCGCCTGAATTAAAACAACACTGTTTTGCACTGGCAGACTCACTTTTCCGCAGCTTTGGCTCCCAGCTTACAGTTGAGAAACACCATGCCATGAGTGGGAGAGGAAATTTTATTGACAATATCGATGTCCCGCTTAACGATGCATTATGGATATTAGACCAGCTAAACAAGATTGAAAAGCTAAACAATGAACCGGAACGGCTTGCAGCAATCGATAAAATGCTGCACCGCACAGATCCGGGCCCTGGTGGATTTTATGACAATTTTGGCAACCCGGCTGCGTGGAAACGTATAAGAGCAAAAAAAACATGGGCCGAAGATCCGGGAAGTCTCGAATCTCCGCGGGTAAGTTTCGGCGTTGGATTGACCGGCGTTGACTGGGTGCATGAAATTGTTGCAAAGGGATTTGAGGGTCAAACAACACCATTGGCCTGGATGAACCAGATCAACACACTTTATGATACTCCTTTGCAGATTGAATATGACAATCTTGACCCGGATGCCTTGTATACTTTGAAAATTGCTTATACGGGCCGCTTCCGGTCAAGAATGAAACTTGTTGCCGACGGTGTTATGATACACAATTTTATCAGGATGGGAACCCAACCATTGTTTGAATTTCAGATACCTGAAGAAGTTACACACGATGGCAAAGTAACATTTACCTGGACATGCGGACAGGATGATAGAGGTGAAGGGGAACGTGGTTCCCAGGTGGCCGAGATCTGGCTGATCAGAAAAGATAAAAGATAAAAGGCGAAAAATAATTTCATACCTTTGGAACTAAAAATATAATAATATGATCATCGAAAGAACATCCAAAGAAGTTATTATCAGACTTCCATCTTATGTTGACACGACCGGGTTACAACGCTTGATAGACTACCTGACTTACAAGGAAGCAACTGCATTATCGAAAGCAAAGCAATCTGATGTCGACATTTTAGCAAAAGAAATTAAAGCTGATTGGTGGGCAAAAAACAGAAGCCGGCTTATTAAATGAAAATAGTCGTTGACACCAATATTATTTTCAGCACCCTGCTAAATTCAAATAATGCTATCGGAGACCTTATATTCAACTCTGACAAGCATTTCGAATTTTACAGCTGTAGCTATATGCGTTATGAAATTCAGAAGCACTGGGAACGTCTGAAAAAGATTATGAATACAAATGAATTAATTGAAATTCGTACTGCCAGAAGCGAAAAATAAAACTATGTGAAATCAGAGAACACTCTTCATTTATCAATAGCTGCTTTTTATACTTTCCGGAAATTCTTCAAATTTAACTTCGTCAAATTTTTCAGCGGATTTACTAATCCCCAAAAATCTTCAGAATGAGCAGATCATCATTCCTCATAATTATTGTTGCTCTTCTGCTTAAAGCTTCAACTTACGCACAGCAAATCTCTCCGCAACCGGTTATTCCGGGACAATGGATAAAATCATGGCTTTTATGCGGGCCAATTCCATTAAAGGAACCAAAAGATGCCTCTGAATCATGGGACCACCTTGTCGGATTTAACACCGACTATCTTTTAAAAGCAGGTAGTGAACTGAACCTTTATGTCAAAACGGGTGATCTTGTGAAATATACTAGAGGTTCAATCAGATGGAAACAATATAATTCACCCGGCTCCATCATTGACCTCGATAAGGCGGTATCCAACGATGCCCCGGTTTTTGCATACGCTTATACGGAGGTTCAGTCAACTGAAACCAGAGTATTGTTTATTAGTTTTGGATCAAATGATGGAGGTAAACTTTGGGTAAATGGTATAAATGTATGAGGCTGTCCAAAAAGGGCATCCTCTTTTTTTTAAAGTCTTTAAAATATTAGGATATATAATATATATTTAATGTATTAGTTGCATAAATCATTGATTATGTTTGTAGAGTTAGGATATGTCAGTCTTGATGTTCAGTATGTTGATGGGACCAAGATTGAATCTGCCTCCAACCGTTACACATTTGTCTGGCGTAAATCGGTAGAGAAGAACAAACTTAAACTTGAAGCCAAAGTCGGCAATATTATCAGACAGATTGAAAAGGGGATACAGGACGATAATCGGGCTGTAGATGAAACTCCAACGCCTATAAATAGTAAAGAGCTAAAAGAGAAGATAAAAGAGTTGAACTCAAGTGAAAAGTTGAGCGCGCAGGAGAAGAAGCAAGTAAAAGAGCTTGAAAAGCACCAGTCTAAATTGGACCAGTACGAAAAACACCTGGATACCCTTGGTAACAGAAATAGCTATTCAAAAACCGATCCCGATGCAACGTTTATGAGGATGAAAGAAGACCACATGGGCAATGGTGATTTTTATGTCTGTCCAATGGGTCAGAAAATGTAGCTAATAGGTACAAGTCAAAGGGTATCCGATCGGGGTTATACCAGTATAATATCCATATATCAGGCAAAAAGATGCGAAGGATGCCAATTGAGGGGATCCTGTCACAAATCAAAAGAGAACAGAAAAATTGACGTCAATCACAATTTGCTGCGCAATAAAAGGATTGCCCGTGAAAACCTCACCTCCGAGAGAGGTTTAATGCACCGAAGTCGAAGGCCGATAGAACCGGAGGCTGTTTTCGGTCAGATAAAATCAAACCGAAAGTTCAATCGTTTCCAGTTAAGAGGGTTGGAAGGCGTATCTGTCGAGTTTGGATTGATTAGCATAGCGCTAAATCTTTCAAAGATGATGAAAAAAGCAATAAATGAAACGATTAATAGTTCAAAATCGCTAATTTTAGGCGTTGAAAGCTTAAGTTGTACAATAAAAACAGAATTCCAGACTTGGATATCTAAAATTTTCCTTCAGTACTTTAACTTTTCTACAATTTGAATGAAATTTTAAATGCCCCTTTTCAGACGGCCTCGTATATTTATTAATTTCTGCTCAAAAAATCGTTATATTATGAAAATGAGAATTGCTGCCTTAACATTTATAATCCTGATTAACCTGTTGGATAGCAACGCACAGATATTTAAGGCAGGTGCATCAATGAGAAATATTACCCCTAAATATCTGATCCCGATTTCATGCGGAATGGGTACTCCTGAAATGCCAACAGGTAAAAAAGGGGAACTGACTGTAAGGGCCCTTGTACTGGAAAAAGGTTCTACAAGGGTAGCCATAGTAAGTGTCGATAATCTCGGATGGCCTGCTTATCTGGCTGACAGGTCGCGCAAATTAATCAGGGGCATTGCTCCTGAAAATATATTGATTGGTGCTACTCATGCACACAGTGCCCCTGATGCGTATGGCTTTACGGATGAAAAAGGTAATACAGCAGCAGATCTTAAATACCTCGACTGGTGCGTAATTCAAATAGCTGATGCCGTTAACGAAGCGATTAGCAAACTTGAGCCGGCTGAACTTAAAACAGCTGTTGGCGAAGCAAAGGGAAAAATCGCGTGTAACTATTTTGCAGAAAAATTGTATGATCCGCGCTGCGGCATTATCCAGACAATAGCATCTACAGGTGCAAATCGAGGAAAACCGATTGCAACGCTGGTCAATTATGCAATACACCCTGAAATTTTGGGAACTGGCTCCAAATTGATCAGTCCCGATCTGTGCGGTCCGCTTTACGACCGGATTGAATCAAAAGCAGGAGGAATGGCAATTTTCATGAACAGTGCCCAGGGAGGAATGGTAACTGCCGACACCCGATTGGGAAACGGCAAAGAGGCCAATGACTGGAATGAGTGTACCAGGATTGGTAATCTGCTGGCAGACGAGGCTTTACGCATTATTCAGCCAGTACCAAAACAGGAAAACCCCGATATTTATTGTACGTCAAAAACCATCCGCTTTCCAATAGATTCAGAAAAAATGCGGTTTGTGTTCAAACATTCTCCACTCGTAGCTGATATTGCCAAAAGCAATGATTTTTCGTCTTTCTCAACCCGGCTTAACCTTCTGAACATTGGAAAAGCCCAGGTTATTACTATACCGGGAGAGGCCCTGCCCAATATCGGGTTCTATTTGAAAAGGAAAATTTAAAGCGATCAGCCATTCCTTTTCGGTTTAACTAATGATGCATTTGGATATATGCTTACAAAAGAAGATTTTGGCGGATTTGAACGATACAATTACCTCAGCCGGACATCGCTTGGCGAAATGACAGGAACTATTTATGAGGAGGAGGCAATAAAACTTATCAATGAAAGTCCTTTACCTTCGAAATAACTGAATTCTCATTGATTGAATATAAAGAATCACTGGTGTCCGGTTAAATACGCACAAAATATTCTAAGGTCTTGATTTTGTTGAACTTAGTTCCATTTCTATTCTTGTCCTGCTTATATTGATCCTTAATTAATTACAATTAATAAATTAACTATGAAGCAATTCTTATCAATTATGATAATATTGATTATCGCTGCCACTTTATCGGGTTGGGCCCAAAACAAATCGGCAGGATTGGCTATTCCAATTGAGAAATACAAATTGGCCAACGGTTTAACTGTTGTGCTGAACGTTGATAAATCTGATCCCATAGTAGCCCAGGCCGTATATTACCACGTGGGATCAAGCCGGGAAGTTCCGGGAAAGACTGGGTTTGCCCATCTTTTTGAACATATGATGTTTCAGAAGTCTGAGCATGTCGGCGAAGATCAGCTGTTTAAAAATATTCAGGGAGTCGGCGGAACATTAAATGGGAGTACCAGCCAGGATGTAACTAATTATTATGAGGTTATTCCGAAAAATGCACTTGAAATGGCAATATGGATGGAGTCTGACAGGATGGGATACCTGACTAATACTGTAACACGATCTGCCCTGACAAATCAGCAAAATGTTGTGCAAAACGAAAAACGTCAGAGCGTGGATAATGCAGCATATGGATTTAATTCAGGCCTTATTGCAAAAAATCTTTATCCTAAAGGACATCCTTACAGCTGGACTGTTATTGGAGATATGGAGGACCTTACCAATGCTACTGTTGAAGATGTAAAGGCATTTCACAATAAATTCTACGTTCCGAATAATGCCACACTTGCCTTATCTGGGGACTTCGATGTAAAAGAAGCAAAATTATTGATTGAAAAGTATTATGGTGAAATTCCGGCTGGAAAACCAGTCGAAAAAAGAGTTGCCATGCCCGTCACACTTTCTTCCCCTATTAAACTATACCACGAAGATAATTTTGCAAAAGCACCCCAGCTCACAATAGTATTCCCAACAGTGCATCAGTTTTCTAAAGATTCATACGCACTTGATTTTTTAGGTGAATTGCTTTCCGGTACCAAAAAATCGCCCCTTTATGTAGTACTTGTAAAAGACAAAAAATTGACTTCACGCGTAACGTCGCGAAACAGGTCTCAGGAATTGGCAGGAAGCTTTATGATTTCGGTTGGAGCCAACCCTGACATTAACCTTACAGAAGTAGAAAAGGCAATCTTTGAAGGTTTAGTGAAATTTGAAAAAGATGGCTTTACTGAAGATGACCTTACTCAAATCAAGGCTGCCTGGGAAACCCGGTTCTACAATTTATTTGCAAGCGTACAGGGGAAGGCGTTTCAATTGGCAGAATACACTTTATATACAGGCAGTCCCGAATATTACAGGAAGGACTTTGCTGCGGTTCAGTCGGTCACAATAGCTGATATTAAAAACGTATATAATAAATATATCAGAGGGAAAAATTTTATCGGAACCAGCTTTGTTCCAAAAGGTAAAGTCAGTTTAATTTCAGTTGGTTCAGTAAATGCAGGTATTGTTGAAGAAGATGTTGCTCATGCTGCTGAGGTAAAAACAGCTCCCGGCAGTGAAGAACCTGTGGTTAAATCACCCACTAAATTCGATCGTTCTGTTAAGCCAGAAATTGGACCTGATCCGTCAGTTACTATCCCGGAGGTGTGGACTTCTTCCCTTGATAATGGTATGAAAATCTGGGGAATTCAACAACATGAACTTCCTATTATTCAATATTCCATTGCACTTGACGGAGGCCACATGGCAGAAGATGTTTCAAAAGCTGGTCTTGCGAATCTTGTTGCCTCATGTATGAATGAAGGAACCAAAAACAAAACTCCGGAGGAACTTGAAGAGGCTATCGGGCTACTTGGTGCTTCGATCAGGGTTTCGGCCAGCAATGATGACATAACTGTTAATGTAAGTTCCCTTTCTAAAAACTTTGAAAAGACAATCGCCATTGTCACAGAGATGCTACTTGAACCCAGATGGGATAAGGAGCAGTTTTTGCTTGCAAAGAGCCGTATTGTAAATACACTTAAACGGAACAGGGCAAATCCGGGATATCTTGCATCAACCACATTGAATAAACTGGTCTTCGGCGAAAACAATATTCTTGCAATTGAAGCTTCCGGGACAATTGCTTCTGTAAATTCGATCACTGTAGAGGATCTGAAAAAATTCTACGAAAAATATTTTTCGCCTTCTGTTTCAAAACTTATTATTGCAGGAGATGTTGACCAGAAAAGGGTTAAAACTGCCTTTACCCTTCTTGCTCAAAAATGGCAGCCTAAAAATGTAGAGTTACCCTTGATTAAGGTACCAGCCGCTCCGGAAAAATCTGCAATCTACTTTGTTGATGTACCGGGAGCAAAACAATCAGTAATCACTATCGGGACACCTTCAATACCAAGAACTGACCCTAACTTTTATCCGGCAGTTGTTGCCAACTATAAATTGGGTGGGACATTTAACGGCATTCTCAATCTTATTCTCAGAGAAGAGAAAGGCTTTACCTACGGTGCACGTTCAGTTTTTTCAGGAACAAAGGACTATGGAACTTTCTCAGCAACATCTATGGTACGGTCAAATTCAACATTGGAATCTGTAACAATTTTTAAATCAGAAATGGAAAAATACCGCAAGACAATGCCACAGGATTATATCGACTTCACGAAAGACGCACTTATAAAGGGAAATGCTTTACGTTTTGAGACTGTTAATAATCTGCTGGGAATGTTGAACACTATGACATCCAATGGACTACCTGATGATTATATCAAACAGGAAGAGTCGTATGTTAAAGGCCTGACTATTGAAAAGCAACTAAAAATTGTCAATAAATATATTGATCCTTCAAAAATGTATTATGTTGTTGCTGGTGATGCCAAAACTCAATTGAACGACCTCGAAAAGGTTGGATTAGGAAAACCCATACTCGTTAAGTAAATTTTATTTATATAACAAACCCGACAGGTTCCCATAATCTGTCGGGTTTTGTTTTGAGTTAATCCGTTTTGTTCGCTGTTTTGGGGTGCAGCAGCACTAATTGTAATACAAGGGCAACAACAACAAAACCTGCCAGCAGTGCGATATCCCGGCTTAAATTCCCCGCATCGGCTGATTTGCCAAGTACGGTTGTAATAAAAGCACCAGCTGATATACCTGCCATATTCATAAGTCCGTAACCCGTTGCCCGGTAACGTGGCGACGCAAACTGGCATAAAATTGGCATACTGTTTACATCAAACATTCCAAACCCAAATCCGAACATTGATGCACCGCACCACATAGTCAGAAAACTATTGCTGTAACCAAGGAATATGACGGCAGGAATAGTCAATGCCAAACCAATGGCACCTGTGTATATACGTCCGCGTAAAGTTCTTTGAATCCAACGATCCGATATCACCCCCCCAACCAAAACTCCGATCAAGGCTGAAATGGCGATTGTGATAGTTGCCAGAGGACCAGCCTGTTCCATGTTGATATGGAGATTGGTTGAAAAGAGGGTAGGCAGCCAGTTTTTAGTCGCCCAGCCCGGTAAACTCGGAGCTGAGAAATAGAACAAAATTACCCAGAATGACAGGCTGCCCAACAACACGCCAACCCCTTTGAACATTTCAGCAAATCCCTTAACAAAAGAACGTGAAGTGTCATGAATAATTGTGTATGCCTTCTGTTCCTTTAAGAAAAGAATTAGCACCACACTGTAAATAACGCCTATAAGTCCGAACACATGAAAGGTGGTTTGCCATGAAAAACTTCCGGCAATGGTTGCCCCGAACCCTCCCAGGGCTTGTCCAAGATAAATACCGGTCATGTGAATGCCAACCGCAAGTGAGCGGTTCTTGCCCTGATGATAGTCTGCAATAAGAGACAAACCAGCAGGAATGTAAAAGGCTTCACTGACACCCATCAGGGCCCGCAGGGCATATAGTTGGCTGAATGTGGTTGCAAAACCCATCAGCAAGGTGACTGCCGACCACACAAACAAACTTCCTACAATAACCCATTTGCGGTTAAGACGGTCGGCAATAATACCTGAAATAGGGCTCATCAGCGCGTAAATCCAAAGAAACACGGCCATTAGCCGTCCAAAATTGGCAGCTGTTTCCAATTCTGAAATATCGATCATCATCGATGGTTTCATGGTGGAAAGCATCTGCCGGTCAATATAATTCAGCAGGGCGACAAACCACAGCATGTACACCACTAACCACGGATACCACTTTTTTTGTTGCATGTATAAGAAAAATGTAATGGAATACTAATTTCGGCTCTCTTACGTAAGATTATCTATTTGAGATATTTTTCAAAAAAATCGTTCATTTTCAATTGGGAAAAATCATTCACGCGCTGGATAATGTCCATGGTATGAGGCCACAATGGAACCCTGTAATAAACATTGGAAACACCAAGGCTGTCCAGTTTTGCTTTTAGCTCATCTGACTGACTAATTGGCACCAGGTCATCAGATGTGCCGTGAAGGATCATTGTGGGAGGATCGTTTTTATCTAAATAGTGTATCGGGGAAGCTTCCGTGAAAAGTTCCGGTGCCTCTTTAAATGAATGGGCAAGAAAAGAAGTTACCAATGAATGGTTCCTAGAATATTCAGTTGTCAGGTCAGCCGGCCCATATATATCTACGACTGCTTTTATTCGATGACTTTTTTCACCAACATTTGTACTGTCGTTATTTACGCCTGGTTTTTTCCACCCATAAGCGGCCAGAAGGGCCAGATGAGCTCCTGCGGAACCTCCAATCAGAGCGATCCGGTCAGCATCATACCCATATTTTTCACCATGATTGAAAAACCACCGTACCGCATCAGTAATGTCTTCAGCGCAAGCAGGATAAGGTCCATCCTTTAGAAGCCGGTATGAAACTGTTGCTGTCATATATCCTTTTTTAGCAAAAGCAACAAGGTAAACCAGATAATCTGACCGCACTCCGCCCCTCCATCCGCCACCATGGATAAAAACTAATAATGGCACTGCCTTGTTAAGGTTTTTCGGTCTGTAAATATCCAGTTGCAGTGACTTTCCATTAATACTTTTGTATTCAATGTTTTTAATCTCTTCAATATCCGACGGAATTTCGGGGGTTTTATTGATTAATTTTTCCAGTCCAACACCGATAGCCAGATAAGTTGGGGTCACAAAATGGTAGCCCACAGGAGGTTTGCCGGAATTTAATGCAGACCATACCCTTGGGGTGAACATCAACAGACTGATGAATACAATGATAATCAGCAGGCCCCAAAGTATTCGTTTAATAATTTTGTATTTCATAACAAGTTATATTTTATTTAACCTCATTATATTGACTAATTTCATTTTTCATTCAATTCCTTCTGCATCTCCTTCAGATTCCTGTGCAATACTGGCGCAGTTTCTGCTCCTAATGAATTCCCTTCCCCGTATGGGGGACCATCCTTCCTTCCATAAGTAAATGGAGATCTGACATCCCATTGGCTTTTGGGAATGATATATCCAATTTCATCATTGGCAAGACCAAAAACAAACTTGACTTTTCCATCCATCATCTCCCTCACAGATGGCACTTCATCGGGTTTAATTTTATAATCCTGACCTTCCGGTGCCTCTATACCTCCGTTAATAATTTCAGGATAAACTTCACCAGGAAGGGTAGCAAATGAAAGTGTCCCGATTTTAAAAACTGAAAGTTCAGAACGCAATTTCATCCAGCCGGTTGTACCCCGATCCAGAACACCAAGGGTGGTTCCAAGTTCAAAGAGACTATTGTCAATGGGCAAATAAAGCGTACGTACAATCAATGAAATACCAGCAGTATCGACCTCTTGGGATGGTCTTTCCATTGCATTTAAAGCCAATAGCCCTAATTGTTTCCCTTGTGCTTCTGCTTTCTCAAAGGTTGGTTCCTTAAATTCTTTACCTGTGACAGGATCTTTCACTATTAGTCTGGGATGTGTGGTCATTAATCCACCTACTGCACCATTAATGTAAATAGCCACTCCACCAATTCCGGGTTTTATCAGACTATCTCCCTTAAAAATTCCCTTTTCAACTGCTTCGCGCATATAATGGGGAAAATCGGAAGATATCAGCAAATTGTCACTCCAAAGGGTTTCCGGGTGATCGGCCCAGGCAATAAGCGACCCAAGAGTTTTACCATTCTCTCTGTCTATGGCCTTTATTATTCTCAAACCGGAATCAAAAACTTCCGGTTTTCTGGTATCTATCGCTAATGGAGCTGCTCCTGTCAGATCCTCAGATACCGACAATCGTACGGGACGAATGTTTTTGGTTGCAGCTAAAACCGATTTTACGATCTGGCCTTTAACGAATTCAAAATGTTTCTTATTGATGCCGCTGCTAAAATAGGATTTCCCCCAAAGACCCAAATAATCCGGGCCCTCATGGGTGTGTGTAGAGGCAATAATAGTATATGTAATTCCTGCTTCACCGGGAATCCTTTTTCGTACATCAATTACATCATCGTTCATAAATCCTATAGCATCAAGTACTACAATAGCCAGTCTGGTTTTACCATCATCAATCACCATGGTCCTTGCCCAGGTATCATCATGAATTCCATTGGCCGCACGTTTGTTGCCAAAACCTGCAATCCAGACCGGGTCAAAAACCCCATTCCCGTTGCCGTCGGTAAAAGTATCGCCATCTTTGGGATTATATTCTGCATCCTTGTTTTTATCGATCCATCGGTCCGGGACATCGGGGGTAATCGGAAATGCAGCAAATCCGGCATTTAATGGCCCGGGAACCCCATATAATATCTTTAAATCAGCTTTGTACCCCGGATTCCGATCCTTAAGGTTTGAATAGATCCAAACCATTAATCCGATGATCAGAACAAGTGATAACAGTCAAAGAACCTTAAATAAAGTTTTCATACGAATATTATAAAAAATTTATTTTTTATAATGCACAGCCCGTTCAACATCTTCATTATCAAGAGGCGGGCCTTGTAATATTTTGTGCCAGTCGATAGTACGTCTGTATTTTTTCATCGCCAGATCAGCATCAAATATGCGTGTGTCATTCAATTCCATCGTATATGGGGTGAAATCAGGAATGGAAGTGAAAAAATCCTGTAACAATGATGCAGTGACATCAAACTGATTTACATAAGGTACATTCAGAATATTGTACATTGTCTTAAGAATAGAACCAAAATTTGCATGATTATGAGATACATATCCCTTCTTCACATAAGGACCCGCCATCATTAATAACGAGCGGTGTGCATCAATATGATCTACTCCTCCCTGAGGATCATCTTCTGTAATAATTACGAGCATATTTTTCCAGTATTTTGTCCTTGACAGAAAATGTAAAATCCTGCCAACAGCCAAATCGTTATCAGCCATAAACGACTGCGGATAAAAGTATCCGTCTTCAGGCCGGATCCCTGCACCGTGATCATTGGGAACCTGCAAGGTAATTAAGGAGGGCATTTCCTTTTTGCCTTTGATCCATTTATGCGTAAACTCCTTTTCAAACTGATCCATCCTGTATTGATCAGGAATATTTGTATTAAAACCGGCATAATTACGACTGGTTCGGTTGAAGAGTGATTTTTGCATCGGAACCATTACGCCATGGGCCGCACCGGTATTCGTATCGTACCATTCTTCCCTGACATGTGCTGTTTCGTTAGCTTCTCCAAAATTGTAAAAGGGTACTTTCATCCTGTCGAGCGCCTCCCAAAGACCGCCGATTTCAGCATAATCTTCCGGATCAATACTTCCCGTTGAACCTGGGAAGCGTCTTCCCGGAGCTTTGGAAAAAAGGCTTGCAGATTTTGTGACACTTGAATTTGCTTCAACCCATTCGTTTGGAATTACTCCAACCATCCAGTGGTGCCCATGTATGGAAGCATCGCTATCGCAATAATAATTATCGGAGAATGAGAATTGTTTTGCAGCCTTAAGATGATTTGGACTAATCCGGAGGTTTGGAAATTTCTTTCTCAGGGTATCAGGTAAGGTATATTCGACATTCACTCCGAATCGTGCAATGGAACTGTCACCGGCTGCATTTTTTAACTGACCCAAAACCTCATCATAGGTCCTGTTCTCTTTGGTAATGTAAACAATATATTTTACAGGTGAGTTTCGTAAACCGGGCAAAGGAGGTAAAGGATTTATTCCATCATCGGTGATGGCTATACTTTTAAAAGTATTCTCAATTGATTGTTTCGTATAAATAGCCAATTGATCAGAATCAGGAACAAGTACTTTCTGAAAACTTCCCAACTGTATATCGCCAATAAAAAATCCCTGCGGAGGGGGAACAAATCCTTTACCCCCATTAGGACCCGCGCCAAACCCCCTACAGGAAATGATATAAATCTGTTTCCCATCTCCCGATAATTTTACCCGGGTCGGACCCCAGCAGGCAGGAATTAACCCTTTGGTTGTTTTGGATTGAAGATCAATGACCGCAACAGCATTAAAGCCTAATAATGCAACATATAGTGTTTTTTCGTCTTTGCTTAATGTAATTCCAAAAGGTAATAAACCACGATATTTATCAATTCGCCGATCAACCAGGATTGGAATTTCGCAGATGATCTTATGATTTTTGTAATCGATAACTGAAATATTGTCATTAGTAGCGTTGGAAACATAGGCATATTGTGTCCCGACTGCCAGCGAATTAGGACTGGATCCACCAACAATTTCGACACCTTCAATCATTTGCCCGATCTGAAGTCCTGTTTTAAATTTATCTGTAACCTTATTACTCTCCAGATCTATTGTAAATACGCTCATAGCATCCGGATGCAAAGGGCTTCCCACACCTGGAATTTTATACCCTTCAACCCGTGTTCCGTGGATCGATTGTCTGGTATTATCACCATAAGGGTGATGCGAGATTAACCTGGAATCGTAATTTTCAGGAGTTGCACCAGCAATTAAAGGATATTCATACATCCCCACATTAGCGACAAATGCAGTCTTACTGTCAAGGCTAAGGGTTAGTCCAAATGGTTGGCGGCCAACTTTAACCGAAGCTGTAATCTTCCTTTTTCTCAGATCAATCCGGACCATCCTGAAATTACCTCTGTCCAGTACCAGAAGCTCATTGTTATTTTCATTGAAAACCAGGTCTGATGTAAAACTGTCGTTATATTCAACGCCATCTATAACGCCATTTAGTGAGACAGAATCAAGACACGCTAAATTTTCAATGTCATAAATAATTACGGTGCCATTATCTCCGCCACTTAAATAAACTGTTTTTGAATCACTTGAAAAGGCGACTCCAAGAAAAGATCCTTTGGATAATGGAGATTTAGTTTTATGATCATATCCGGGTACTCTGATGGTACTTAAGGATTGAATATCAATAATGGTAAAAACCCCGTTGTGGAGTGTAACAGACTTTTTACCATCGGGGGAAACAGCCATTCCAAATGGGTCATTCGTTATTTGAATGAATTTGCCGGCCGGAGTTACAAATCGGCCACTTGGTAAAATTGTGGTACCTCCAATATTTATTTTCGTAAATTTATCCCCTGCAGGTACAGACAAAACTTCAAAACTATTTTGTGCAAACCCTGTATTGCAGGTCAATACAAAAAGCATCAAAACTGAAAGGCGTTTAATTAAAGTCATTGGTTATTTATTTGAATCCAGCTTAATAACAAATATCAGTTTCTTTTGATCATTATTCCCTTCAACCGGGATCGAACGGTTGAAGGCAATTGTTTTTCCGTCGTTTGACCATACCAGATCAGATGGTGCACCGGAGGTTTTAACCGTTAGCATCCTGACGTTTTTTTCAAATTCAAGATCAGATGTTTTACAACGGCATCATTACCTTTCAATGCAGTAACAGGAATGGGATGTTCAGCAGTAAAAACCCTTAAATCCTCTTCAGGAAGAATAGTGATAAAGCTTTCGTCAAATCCGTTTTTATATGGGATCTTATTGAGGTCTAATTTCAGGTGACGGGCCAGAAAGGGATAGACAGCAGAACGTTTATTGTATCCGTAATCGTGTATTTCGGCCGGGAAATGTACGTTCTCAATTTTATGCTCAGCGTTATACAAAGCACATACCTTCTGAATATAAGGATATTCAATCCGCGGTGTATTGCTTGTCCAGTCGCTGCCATCGGAGATCAGCAACATTGTCCTCGGGGCACAAAGCGCGGCAATTTCGACATTATTTGTCTGATGATTTTTACTTTTATGAACCGGCATTCCGCTTTCACAATTGCATCCGCCAAAAAAATGGGCTGATACCATAACAACCGGAATATCATGGGTAACCTGCCGTGAATCGGAATATCCGACCATATCATACACAAATACTATAGCCCCCATTCGGGCAAAAGCAGCACACCGCAACTGAACCTCAGCACATAACCGCCTGTTATTCCAATGACCGTGCGGACTTAGAATGGCGGCATTTTTCTTTCCGGAACCTGCCGGCCTGTAAATATTACCTGTGACATAAAATCCCGGAAAGCTTTCAAATGCGACATTTTCAACTATATATCCATCTCCATTATGGGTATTGTTTATAATTAGATTAAAATTATTGTCCGCCTTTGGCATTTGATCTAATTTCATACCACTGATAATTCCTGTCCGGATTACTTTTGCACGTTTTTCCCATGATACACGGTTATTCCACTCACCTGCAAACTTTTTCATCATTAGATTTGCATGGTCTTCAGTCCAGTATTTGCCCTGGCATAATAAACTTTCCTGCCCGCTGACATGAATATTTAAAACTAAAAACAGAAATATTATCATGGACCTGGAAATTTTTAAAATATTCATAATATTTATTGCCGTTTGGTTGTAAAACATCAGAAATTGTCACCCTGCCCCAAAGCTACTAAATATTTAACAGCTAAAAGTATATATGCCTTTTGCCATATACTTCCACTATTTTGGATAAAGCAGATTAAATATTAACCAATAGATCAAAAAAAATAAAATTCTTTAGCCATAATACTAAAAAATACCATAAATTTATACTGTCAAAAAAATGTATTACGGATTAAATTTACTGTGACAAAAAACTTGATATGGAAGCTAAACTCTTTACCTCCGTTTTAATATTTACATCCGTCAGTTTGTTTGCACAAACTTCCCTGACTCATAATTATAATGCCCTGACTGAAGGTGATTCTTTTGCTTTCCGCGAGGTTCAATTTACTGATCCTGGCAATGAAGGAGCAAATCAAAACTGGGATTTCTCAAAAATTCAATATACAGGAAAAAATCAGGTAAGTACAATACAAGCTTCCACTTCCCAAAAAAAAGAAGGTGCCGGTGATTATAATTTGTCTCTAAATGAGAACGGTTATGATTACTTTATGAAATCATCTGAGGATAAACTGGAAGAGTGCGGCTATGAGAACAAAGAATTAAAACTGACCCTCATTTATTCAGATCCGGTTTTAAAAATGAAATATCCGTTTTCTTACGGGGAGTATTTCACTGATCATTTCATCGGCGTAGCTCTATTTAATGAAACGAACAAAATAGACTTCTTTGGAGATTGTTCCGTATCCGCCGATGGTTACGGGACCCTGATCCTGCCTGATCTTGTCGTGCAAAACGCTTTACGCGTCAAATCAATCAAGAAAGGGTTGCAAATTAATATGTGCGGGACAACGGATGTAAATATTATTAAATATAGCTGGTATGCTTCAGGTTACAGATACCCGGTGCTAAGCATGAGTATAGTAGAAACCCGTTCTGATACAGGAGCCACTGTATATACAAAAAGCGCATTTACCAATACGGAGCAAATTAACTTTCGCAGTGCGGCTCTGGGACCGGATATACAGGGTAAGTCTCTTGACGCGAAACAAATTGAAAAACAAGATGTTTCGGTCATTACATCACCAAATCCCTTTAATGATAATCTTTTTTATTCTTATCTTTTAAGTGAGAAATCGGAAGTTTCCATTGAGCTTTATGATATGAAGGGCAAATACTGTGGCTGTATTGTCAAAAATCAGGTTCAGGAAGTGGGTTTGCATAGAGGCGAACTTGACGCATTAAAATATAGTATTGCCCCTGGTGTGTATTTTCTTCGGTTTACCTTTGATAAACAAGTAGTTATCTGCAAAGTAGTGAAGATTTAGCGACTACTGTATTAAGGCTAAAAATCAATGTATTTGATATTAGGATGAGTTTATCAGGTTGAAAATGGTGTTGACTTTGTGAAAAATATTTTGTATAAGCTGTAATTCAACCCGTTCCGGGTTGGCTTTGCGCTATGTTTCTTTGCCCCCAGATTCTCTGGGGGCCACTAATATTCAACTCCTTAGGAGTTTTAGCACTTCAATAATTCCGCCGAAGGCGGATAAATATTATTGACCCCCAATTTTTATTGGGGGTATACAGGCTACTACTTACCACCAACCCGGAACGGGTTGAATATTCTGGTACGAGTTTATCAGGCTATTAATGGTAAATGGTGTTGACTTTGTGAAAAATATTTTGTATAAGCTGTAATTCAACCCGTTCCGGGTTGGGTTTAGGCTATGTTTCTATGCCCCCAGCTCCGCTGCATAGCCGTCAGGCTATGTGTATGTAATTAACTGAAATACAGTGATATATGACATAGTTTCTTTTTTTACCCCTTTTCTTTTGGAATTGGGGTTTGATTTTGTAAACTTTACCATTTCAAAT
>Ga0247841_10000303_pt1 | contig 133566 bp, 132 predicted proteins | sample LaCruzMarch2015__2_FD_192410 | JGI IMG/M metagenome (GOLD analysis project Ga0247841, IMG submission 192410) | Freshwater microbial communities from meromictic Lake La Cruz, Castile-La Mancha, Spain - LaCruzMarch2015_18m | ecosystem: Environmental > Aquatic > Freshwater > Lake | place: Spain...
GCCAGCGTTCGTCCTGAGCCAGGATCAAACTCTCCGTTGTAGAGTTTAATCTGTTTGATCCGGCTAAAAAATACTTTGAGTCGTTTGACCCAAAGAAATTGACTTTGGCGTTTCACTTGACAACAAATTCAAAGAACTTGACCTTACTCGATCAAGGGAGCCCAATGTACATCTTTTCTGGTCACTTGCAAGACCTTACTTCTTCTTTTTTCAGTTTCTCTGGGTTTTAAACGGCCAGCAAGAAAAACATATGTATTTTGCTTTTCTCTTAAATTTATTGCCGTCAGAGTATCCTTTTTCGATTCTATTTCGTCTTTGACTGTTTAAAGACGAATTTCATCAGAGCATCACCTACTGATCCCGGGCGAATCCTTGACGAAGGAGAGCATGCAAAACCGGGGGAGGCACTCCGCTCTGACGTCGATGTTTTAAAACGGGGTAGCTTCATGAAACGAGTTTTAAAGCCCGATAAGCGTTTTTTATCGGAATAAATTCTTTTATAAGAACGCTTATTTATACTTCAAATTATTATTTAATATTAATTTAACGCAAAACTTTTCGATCCTGATGTAAGGCAACTGTACATTAAAATATGAGAATAGAGACTGATGTTTCGGCAAATACCAAGTTATTCTTAATATATTATATTCATGTAGGTTGCGAGATTATGAAATCTCTTAACGGGTTTTAAAATCCCAATCCTGAGGTGGCCCCAATAAATATTAGCTGTTAGATTAGATTGATGAAGAGATTGAGGGTTGCTTCAAGAAACGGAAACGGCCTGATCGTTCTGAAATACTCATCTTTGCCTCTTTATAATCCCAAATACCGGTAATAGCTTGCCCGTAAAATCTTCAGCGTGTCACAGACCTAGCCGATGCTGATGTTCATATTCTTGCTCATTTTTTTGGCTATCTGGACTTTCGGATCATCCTTCGAGATTTTCGGTCTCCCACCTTTTCTTCCTCTCGCCCTTTCTGCAGTAAGGCCTGCCTGGGTATGTTCCTGAATCAGGCGGCGCTCAAATTGAGCAAGAGTACCGAAAATATTGAATATCATCTCGCCGGATGCTGTTGTGGTATCAATGCCGCCATCATTGATAGAGCGGAATCCCACTCCCCTTTTCTGCAACTGTTCGACAATGTCAATCAGGTTCCGCAGTGAGAGGCCGAGCCGATCAAGACACCAGATGATGAGGTTTCGCTTTTTTCAGTTCTTTCAGGCATTCGGCAAGCCCCGACCGTTCAGCTTTCGACACGCTTACATGGTCAGAAAATATATGCTGTTTTTTGCAGGCAGACTGTTTGAGTGCATCAATCTGCAGGTTCAATTCCTGACCTGAAGTTGATACCCTGGCATAACCGATCAATCGTCCTTCCATAAATTCCCTTACTAATCTTAAAAGGCACCCATTGTAACGGATTGCTGAACTATAGAAATACGATATGCCTTTATAAGACAAGAAGAGCTAAAACAGGGGCGTTTCGTTCCCCTTTTCAGCGTCTCATCAATCGACCGTTTTTCGAGACGGAAGATAGCCAGAATCCTGATATGTAATGAAGCTATGGTTAATTTTTTAACATCAAGATTTCATCATCCAGACCGTGACGAATCAGCTCAATATTACCCAAGCTTTTGGAAAGTGAATCGCCGGAGAGCATTGGAAGATCGAACGGGAAAAATGCGGGATTATTCAATAAGGATGCCACAGATACCTTTCCTTCCGGAATTGCTTGCAACGCCGACTCAATCAACAGTGCTGCCAACTTTCGCTCGTGAACCTGCACTGAAGGAGCCTTTTTGTAACAACCTTTGTTACCGGATTCCTGCAAAACACCCCAGGCAATAAACGAGCGGACGGTATAACGAGCATTTCTTGCAACGCTCTCCCTGTCTCCATATTGCTCCTTAATACGCTTAAAAATCTGTACCTGGGTCACGCTCTCCTGAAGGTTGAATAGCCGGCCAACCTGTTTTGCTACGTTAAACCAGAATGGATATGCTGCCGAAATAACTGCCCAATGCAGTGGCAGCCACTCTTCTTCTGGAATTACACGCGCAATTTGCAACGCTTCATCCCGAAACCTGCGAAGCTCATCTTCTGGAGCAAACCATGAAGCAAGTATCCCGATGGCCATCCCGTAAGTTTTTTGACCTCGCACTCCAACCCCGCCGCTTTGCTTCTGCGTAGAGAGATATTGGTCAAGATCTTGGCGGATCTCCTTTTCAGTCATTCCTGCCAGCACCATTCTCAACGTCCTGTCCATCCACTCTTTCTGAATGGTCTGCTTTATCCCCAGCTTTTCATGGCGCTTGCTCATATTATAAACCCCTATCGAACTTTATCAGAGGAACAATGACCTCTTCGATTGAGACGCCTCCATGCCCTACAATGGTCGTTCCTGAAGTAACAAATGCATCCCTGCCGCTGGCAATAAGCGGAAAATAACCCTGAGGCAACCCGATCGGTTGCCACTGACTGGCTAAAGGAAATTCACGAGCGACCATTGTGCGAAGTTCAGGTGTCGGATAGACGCGAACCCGTTCGCCACGGGTTTCAGCAATAACTCCTTCGGAAGGACGACCTTTACCCTGGCACTCAATATTGCCATGATCAGAGGTCAACCAGACTTCATAACCATGAAGCAAAAGGTAATCGATAAGCGAATTGAGAAACCCTCCCTGACACCACTGCTTGATCTGATTGTGCATGCCCGCCGCACCAAGCTGCATACCATGCATGATTTTATCAACCTTGTCCACGACCAGCCCGAGTGCTCTTGTTTTATCGGGATGTACAGTCGCTTCAAGGATACTTGAAACATCGCCATCGCCCAGACCTCGTTGATAGGCGATGTCAAGACGAGAGAGTCCTGCATCCTCCCAGAACTGTTTCCAGAGATTACTCTCACTATTTGTAGACTGTATTGACGCCGGGAAATAGAGTGGCGGCTTGCCTGAAAAAATTGCCTGTCTTGACACCGAGGTCAATGTTGGAATCCAGGCAAACACCGCTGACTCCCTCATGATTAAACTGCTATTCTGAACCCGAAGAATCTCACGAACAGAGACCCACTGATCCAGCGATAAACCGTCTATAACGAGCAGTGCCACACGACTTTTTTTGTCATCATCGAGTTCACGAGCAAGAGCTCTTGGCACATGGTGCAGCATCGCCGGATTCTTTGGCGGCAGATTGATGATACTTGAATAATGGGTGCTTAACCATTGAGCAAAGGCGGCATTCAGTTTATCACCGATTTGCAGCAACCGTGTTTTACGTTCCTCATCCTCAGCGCAATGAACCAATGCCGTCAGTTCCGCCCATTTCAAGGCATAAGTGATCCAGTCAGAATAACGGCAAGCCTCATCCGGTATCTTTTTTTCAATAATCTCAAAAAGCCGGGAAATCCGTAACGTTTGATCAGCCGTTCCTGAGTCAACAATACCACTCCGAATCCAGGACGATACATCAATGGAGACTCCTGGTTTTTGAACCGGATGCAATTTCCCCTCAACAAAAAGATTGTCGATGTAAACCCGTATGTCATGATGATCAAAAGGAAGATAGTCTGGCCCCCGGTACTTCATGGGAATTTCACGAAGCTGTCTGTCATCACTGATTCTACCCAGAAAGAGTGGCCACCGCTCCTGAAGGAATGCAAAAAAAGCCTCCTCATCCGAAACGATAACATCCAGTGGCCATTCATGAAACCCTGCTTGCCCCCGGAGCTGCTGGAGCAGACGAAGGGCCAAAATTTCAGGAAGAGCGATTGTACTGTAATGCAGACGAAGCAGAACTCTGAGCAGATCGACATCGGTTACAATCAGTTCTGCTGCAACCCTGAAAACATGACGCAGAATAAAATCCCTGGTAGCATTGTCACCCATACGGTCAGGGGAGAACTTCTGCTGAGCTTCGAACAACGCGTCCAGAAAAGAGCGATCCAGTTGTTCAAGTACCGGGTAGCTCAAGTTTGGAAAAAGATTACCCAGATTAAACGAGAGTTTTCTTCCAGCCTGCAGCAGGTCATAAGGCAGAGATTCCAATTCTGTATCCTGAAGCCGAAGAATAACCACCAAATCGGTATGCTCACCCCTATCCCAAATGGAGCGGTATTTTGATTCATAGGCATATCGAAACTCAACCGGATCATTGAATTCAATGAGCTCAAAACCGCGACGGCGCAGTTCAAGAGCAAGAGTCTCTTCCGTCAACAGGCTGTCAGGGTCCGCAACGAGGGTGAGGCGGCTCACATTCGGCACAAAGTCGTTTAGAATACTTTCTCTCCAGCCTCTCATTGAGAACCTCCCTTCATAATGCGCATGAGCAGTAAGATCTCAGAAAACCGCACAAGCGTATCCTGATTCGGCAACCACACCCGGCAAACCGTCTGACCCCACAAAATCTTCTCTTCAATGACCTTGCAAGCACTTTTGTGGATAGTGCTGTATTGCCAGAGAGCATTCATGTAGTAGCCATCCTCCTGAGTCCATCACGAAAAGCCTGGAAACTTGGCGACTGATTGCGTTGCACATCAAGATGCTGACATATCTCTTTGGCCCAGATTCTTTTTTGTTCAAGTATTCTGACTGACCGTTTGCCATGCAGCCCTAATGCCGTCAAACCTCCCGGATATATTGCATCAGCGAGTACTTCCCATGTGCCACACTGAGAGTCCTGAATATACTCGTCCAATACCTGTTGACGAGTTCCCGGGTATGCCAGCTTGAGCGCTTGTTGATCACCAAAGAACCATGCCTCCAACTCCTCAATAGCAATACGAAAAAGTGCCTTTGGCTGTTGCTGACAAAATGAGAGGAGAGCCATAAGTTCTTTTTTGAATGCTTTGCAATCGGGCCTGTCATCAAGATCGACCAACACGACAACAACAACATCATCACGACATTCATCCCCATAAGCCCTGAGCCGGGATGGAAGATTATGCAGAAGTGACTGATCGTGTTTGTTGGGTTTTGAGGCTGGATCATCCGGAATACGACCAATTCCCCGATGCTTATGGAGGCGCCACGTATGAGGCTCACTAAAAGCACCAAGAATTTGATGCATCAGAATTGAGAGCGCAGTCAACTCCGTCTGCCCTTCGACGAGAATTTCAAAGTGCATGGCTTACCTCGCATCCAGATAGTCACTGTACCACAAAGCGCCAAGCAGTTGCCCCTCATTAACCATGTTTTGCACAAAAGCGATCTCGTTTGCTCTTTTCACCGTCGTGAAACCATTACCTCCTTTTTCGAGCACCCAAACCTCGCTCGGATCCAAAGCATCAACGAAATAAGGCTGATGTGTTGTAATAAATATCTGTGAAGCACCTTTTTTACCTGTAGCATGTTCCCGAAACTCGCTTGCAAGTGTTTCAAGAAGTTTGTGATAGAGGCCGTTTTCAGGCTCTTCAATACAGATAAATGGGGCCGGTTCGGGATCATTGAGCAACAGCAGATAACTGAACATTTTGAGTGTACCGTCTGACATCTGTTGCTGGGTAAACGGTTTGGCAAATCCTTTATCCTTGAAAAGAAGATAAAGGTTATTGGTTACCGAGTCACGATAAGGCTCAATGATACCAATACCGGGTATTTTGATCGCAATTTCATCAAGAATGCGCTTAAAAATAATCGGATGGTTCCGCTCCATGTACTGAACAACATTACCAATATTGTCGCCATGGAGATTCAGATGTTTCTGGACACCTGCCTGAGGAATTTGCCTTGCTGCGTCGGGTGTAAAATAACTCAAGTACCAACTCTGAATGAAATCCTTGAACTTCTTGATGCGGGGATTTTCCTTGATGTGCTCAGCAAGGGTTACGATACCAAGCTTATGTGGATCAAGTTCTTCTTCACGTTTTGCAATATCATCACCCTCCACACTGTCATCGCCAACCCAAACACTGCCTTTTCCAAATTCCAGATGGAGAAACGACAATGGCCGACCTTTCGACTGATCTTTTCTTCTTTGACGCAGTCGTTCAGATACGACAACAGGTAACCCATCTTTAAGATCTTTTCCGATTGCAACTTCATAGGTAATCGGACGATCATTTTTTGATTCCCGATAATAAATAGTAAATGAAATAGGCTCATCGACACCGGCTGAAATCAATTTATCATAGCCGCCACGCTTTCTGGCATTACATGCCGTTTCAAGGTCTGTTTCCATACAATCCGCCAAAAAGCCAAATGCGTCAAAAATGGAACTTTTGCCAACACCATTTTTTCCAATAACCACAGTCAAGGGCGTCAAAGGCTGAGCATCGCGCAACAGGTGATCTGTACCTATGCGACCCATTGCAATGTCACGCAATGAACGATAATTTTGAATCCTTAACCCTTCAATAAGCGCCATTGCATTATCTCCTCTTCTTTGTACTTTTTCTCAGTAAAATATTGACTGTTTCGATGCATTCTCTTACTTGATTCCAACACGCTCCTGAAAGGTTTGTTCACAAGTATCATCAGAGATAGCCAGATCATATTCCCGCAATATTTTTTGAAGCTGTCTCAACTGTTGAGCTACATCTTTTATAAAATCAATGGTTTCAGGCTGTAACTGATAGCCATAATGTTTTCGATCATCTTTAACTACGGCATCATCGTATTCAATTCTATTGTTCTCAATATCATGATCCAATTGATCTGCGACATTGCCAAGATAAAATTCTTGATAATCAAAATGTCCGCCACTCATCGGGTTATCTCCTGATTAATTTGCATCTCTTCATTCTCCCATTCTGGTTATTACCTTCATTGCGAACACTCAACCCACCGAACACAAAGAGTGGTTGTTCAGAATTATTCAGATCCTCGCCGGTACAACCCGCTTCATTGAGATAATAAAAGTGCATACTATTCTGCTTTTTGATACCGTAAAGGTCTTGAAAGCTTCATGATCTTATGTTCATCTATAGCTTTCTTCAACCATATATTTGCTTGTGTTTTAACCACATTAAGTGACTCAGAAATCTCTTCAATGGTGGCAGGAGTCGTCAGCTTATTTAATATGTGCGGCAATACAGCCTGATAAACAGCATCCGTGAATTCCCCTGAATTTATTTCTTGATCGACCACAAGCATCTCACCACTCACCACTTCATCAACCTTTTCCTTCGCATTTTCAATACTTGACATTTCCATGAGCGACATATAGTCAAAAAGTCCAGGATTTTGCTGGTATTGTTTCTCATGAGTTTGAGTTGACAAGTCAGAAAGTTGTTGTTTCATGTTATTTCGGTCGATACACTCCGGCCAGGGGATTGCTCCTATATCCAACAATTTTTTATTCCCTTGTGGCGCATTGTCACCAATCCGAACAAAAACAGGCAGTGAATTTTCCCGTTTGAGTTCCTCCTCGGCACCAGCCCATGTCCCTCCTTTTTTATACTCGGCACTGACGACCAGCCCATAGTCCGCCATGGAATAGATGAGCTTGTTTCTGCCCATAGCTGTTCCTACCGTGAAGTGGGCGTTGGGGTGATAAGGAGATATTAACAACAACCGTCCATCAGCAATCGCATTGCGAGCAGTGCGCTCGACGCTTTTCTTTAAGAGGTTTTCTGCAAGGATTCCTATTGCCACTCCACCAACATTAAGGGATGCTGTTATGGAAATCTGGTCAACACCTCGAGCGCCTCCAGAAACCACCGGCATTCGATTATAGGCACACCACTCTGCAACATGGCGGGTAAAGGCTTCACCTTCTGAATCCACATTACGTGAGCCAACAATACCGAGTCCGCCACCGTTCAGCAGGGAGCGATCACCCACACCAAACAACAGCGGAGGCGCAATGTTTTTAAGATGCTTTTTGTAACGAACCGGATAATCCAAATCGCTTCGACTGATAATCCAAATGCCGTTGCGATGCCACTCTTCTACGGCAAAGCCAAGATGAACACCTCTACCAAGCAGTGCGCTCAACCGTTGCAGGCCAAGGGCTGACCCAATCGATGCCTCGACAACATTTTCTTTTTGCAGTAGATCACTGGGACGCATTTTTACCCCAACGAGCCATCGAACAAGCGATGAATATTCTGACAGTGAAAGTGGTTTTTCAGCATGGTCTTTTCCGAATACTCCGCAAAGCAGGATAATCGCTTTTGTATCTTCCGTTAAAAAATCTTTCATCATCAATCCATCCTTGGCGAGTTTAAGGCTAATGCCATTGGGTATACAGCGGAGCAGCCCGCTTTACGCAATAAGGCTGATGCAATGGTAAAAGTCCAACCGGAATCAATCATGTCATCAACCAATAAACATTTTCCTTTGAGGCACTGATCCGTGATATTAAAAACACCATCCAGGTTTCTTGCCTGCTGGTAGCTATTTTCCATCTCTTTCTGCTGCTTGTTAGCTTGTACCTTTTCAATACAAGGAACAAATGGTAAGGAAAGCGCAGCGGCCAGACGCGTCGCAAAATCAGGGACAAGCGTTGGATGATTACGTGATGGAATACATGTTACCCATTCAGGAGCAGGTTCTGGCTTCCAATCTTTCAGCATTTCGACACATGCGGTAACAAGCTCATCGGCGAATCTGTTCTCCTCATACTTGCCATGAGCAACGAGTTGCCCCCATCCAGCGTCACGCCAAAGACTTAACGCTTTACCTTCCTGAGCTTGCAAAGTTACTGGTATTTTGTAACCGCCAAGGGGTGACTGCTGGAACATATTACTTACAGGCCATTGTTTTCTGGGAATGATTGGCTGATGGCTTCTGCGCAAAAAAAGCGCTGCTCGATTAGCCAAATTATGATCATAGTTGTCAGTCAACAATTCTACCCCTATACAATTAGTACATTTACCACAGTCTCGCGACGAAGGATCGTCCAGTGCTTCCTGCAAAAAAGCCATTAAACAACCAGTGTGCCGCATATATTCACGCATCTGCTGTTGTTCTCCCCGCCTTATTTCGGTGATCAAATCGACATGTTTTTGATCAACATGGTAGGTAGCGGCAGTTGCAGTAACCTGCCATTTTGTATCGATTTTTATAATTGGTGATGGCGATTCAACCGTCAGGAATTTTAACGTTTTGTCGATCTGATTTTTACGCAGATTCAATACGCTCTGCATGGACGGTACAGAAAGACCACCATCTGATTGATCCAACACAGCCAGAATTTCCGAAATGTGCTGTTGAGGGGGGAATGCATTGCGAATAAAATAATCAGCAATGAGATCATCTTCTTCACCGCAAAGTAAAATCCCAAAAGCTTCATCAACAGCTCGGCCAGCCCGACCAACCTGCTGATAATAATGCACCACAGATGCAGGACGTTGAAAGTGAATAACAAAACCCAAATCAGGTTTATCAAAACCCATTCCAAGCGCTACCGTTGCAACAAGTACTTTTATCTCATTGTTAAGAAGTTGCTGTTCCAGTTCTTCTTTTATGGAAGTTCCGTCTTCTCGATTTTGGATATCGGCATGATATGCTTTTGCATTTATTTCATTAATCCGAAGCCATTCCGCCACTCGTTCCGCATCACGCTGAGTAAGCGTATAGACTATTCCGCTTCCAGACAGAGCTGGTATGGTTTGCGCCAGCCAAGCCATTCTTGCGGCAGGACTTGGCATATTGATATTCTGAAGTTTCAGGCTTTCTCGAACAAGGGAACCTCTCTGCAACTCGATATTTGAGCCTAACTGTTCCTTAACATCAGCTACAACCCGATCATTTGCTGTTGCTGTAGTAGCAAGAACAGGAACATTAGAAGGAATTGCCTGTAAAACTCGTACAATCCGACGATAGTCAGGTCTGAAATCGTGCCCCCAGTCAGATATACAATGCGCTTCATCGATAACAAATAATCCGATATTGCCAGCTATTTTTGAAAGGATTGTTTGACGAAATTCATCGTTTGCCAAGCGTTCAGGAGAAATCACAAGGATGTCAACTTGATTGGATGCAAGTTGACCTTTTATTTCCAGCCATTCATCATTGTTTGTGCTATTGATTGTTCGGGCTGTAACACCTATTCTTTGTGCAGCTTCGATTTGATTTCGCATCAGCGACAATAAGGGAGAAATCAGCAGCGTTGGGCCTGCTCCCTGCTCTCGAAACAGTTTTGTTGCCAGAAAATAAACCATGCTTTTACCCCAACCAGTTCGCTGAACCACCAAAACCCGCTTTTGATTAAGTAACGACTCAATACTCTCCCACTGACCATCACGAAATGATGCCTGTGAGTTATCAAGGGCAGTTCTGAGATAAGCCAGTGCTCTTTGTTTACTATTCATTCCGCTCCCATTCTTGTTATTGCCTGATCGTACCACATGAGCCGTTTTGGATCTTCTTCGAGCACATTATTTGGAATTTTTTGGTGACGGCAATAATTGTTGCATGGTCACGATCCTGTCAGGCTTTTTTGATTCGGCAATCATACACCGCAAACTTTTTTCCGTACAAGTCATTCTTTTAAATGACGTTACAAAATCATTTGCGGATTGTACTGTATTGCCAGAAACCAACTAACGTCATTATATGTCTTCTCCTCGCGGTGGATTTGCTGCAAAAATGGTCAACATGAGTTCAGCATCATCGATCAGTCGATAGACTGGAAGCTGTCCTGAAAGTTTTTGACTCTCAGTCAAGATTACGGGCACACCTTCACCTCGCTTGTCCATGAGAAACTTGCGGTCTCCCGGAAAGTTTGCAAAAGGCATGGAGCAACGTGCAAGTAAACTGGTAAGCAGCTCATTTCGAGCGGCCTGTCGAAGCGGAAGGCTCTCAATCGTCATCGTATTTGGAATTGCTCCAGGCGAAAAAATTTCGAGTCGATCAGAGAACATGTGTAATCGAACTTTTGAACCTTGAATTGAATAATCCCTATGCGCAACAGCATTAACCAAAGCTTCAAAGACAGCTTGCATCGCATATTGCGGAATATCATGTCGAGCAGGCTCTTTTACAGCAGAAACTTTCATGTTTTTTTCAACGAACTTGTAAGCGTCAAGAATTTGTACATCCAATGGGCCTTCGATATCTCTTGCATCTAATTGATAGGCGGCATTCCGTTCTGTACCACGATAAGCAACTGCCTGAATAAAGGCATTAGTAAGAAAATTTTGTGGTTGTTCACTTGCCATCAATATTCCACTTACACTGGGGCAAATCTTCCCGTCTTCATCTTGTGTGAGAAGCTTCAGTTTCATTAAAAACTCTTCATCGTTTCCTGGAGACAACGGCGTTTTAAATTTTTCCCATAGACTCTTTTCCAAGATATCTCGCGGAGCTATCGTTACGGACTGCTCGTCAAATCTGATAATTCTGGCTTGACTGCGTTGTTGAAAAAGTCGAGCCAAAACGTCAGGTGTCATTTGACGCTTTGAACTGCCAATACGATGAAAATAACCTTCCGGGCTTTGATGGACATACAAGCTTTTGGGTACGTCAACACGAACAATGATAAGTTCAATTCCATCATTTGTAACAACAGGGATTTTCCTGATCCGGCAAAAAAGCTGCGGTGTAATCAGATCGTTGCAAATCGACCTCAACCATGTCTCCACAATGTCCAATTTCTCTTCGGGTATCCCAACTATCGATCTGGACTTGTCATCAATTCCCAGAACAAAAACGCCATTAGCAGTATTGGCCATTGCAGCCAGTTCGTCAGCCATGCTTTTTCTATGCGGACCAGAAACCTGAAGACCTTTGTATTCAAGACTCTTCAATTCAAGCGAAGAGTCCGCTCCCAGCCGAATTTGCCTCAATAATTCATCTGTAGTGTCAAACATTCTTAAACCTCCAGGGTAATTCGTCTATAGCGTTTATCAAAGGCTTTTCGTCCGCCTTCCATGATGTTGCATATCGCCTCACGAATAGTTGATTCCTCAAGTCCGCCTTGTTGATCAATTTGCACTTGACCATTTTCAAACTTCAGGACATGCACTAACTCGGAATCACCGTTAACAACAATATTTGGATTGTGGGTAACAACGATAAGTTGCCGACGACTCTTATTTTCTTGAATTTGCTTGACCGTGAGGTCATAGATCAATGCGTTATCCAGATCATCCTCTGGCTGATCTATGATTAATGGTTCACTTCCATGACTTAACAGGAAAGCAAGGATTGCCGCTGCCTTTTGTCCTGCAGATCCTTTCTCCAGATCATCAAATTTGCCGGAAGTCGAATCTTTAGAATACTTAACCTGCAACATGTCCTCAGGCCACCATGCATCAAGCTGATCGAACACAGCCGGTTGGGCTTCAAGCAACTTCTTCAGTCGATTATCAAACGCGCCATGATTACCTGAACTGTTACCTGTCGCAATAGAACGTGTTGTCGATTTAATGGTCGAAATAAGCCGGGGTAAATCAGAAATCTGTGTTTTTGAATCTTCCCATTTTAAAAAATCCCAAAGAATTCCTAACTGGCCATCTCGATCACATACCGAATTTATAAATTTTCCATCCTCAAGGTTGAGTATCGTGCGATATTCATCTTCCAGAGTGCTCACGTCACCAAACTGAACTAATTCCATTCGCACAAAAGCACTGCTGCCTATAACCCTGTGAAGGAAATCCTGTCGCTTATTGTATAGCTCTGTTCGCAAACCGAGAAGCTCTGTCAACGTTTCTTCGATTTGTTTTTCTATCGAGGTATTCTCTTTGCGAAGAGAATCAAGTTTTTTCAGTTGCAACTGTAACTGATTGCGCTGCTGAACCCATTCACCATACAAGGAAATGCTCAATGGACTTTTCTTTTCCTCATACTCTTTTACCAATCCATCATATGCATCGATGCTGGCCTCGGTGACATGATACCATGCGCTTGACAAAAGACTCTTATTTCTCTTATCCTTGAGAACATCAACGCTTTCGGCAAGTTTCTCAAGAGCCTCACCGATTGTCTTAAGCTCTTGCGCGGTCTGATCATGGATGGATCTGATTTCGCCGGTCGTCTCATCCAGGTCATCAAACAAGTGTGTAGGAAAATCGGCCAATTCAGCAGTAGATGCAAGCTCTCGAATAGCAGCAGATAGATCATCGAAAATCTGGTCTTCCGGAATGCTATTTTTTTGCTGGCTCCGTTTCTGATAGTTTTTAAGCACATCTCCATGGCCTTTATCTTCATACTGCCTGAGATCATTCTCAACATCCTGCAGTTTAACGTGAATTTGTGATTCCTCAGCCAGTTGCCGTACAAGCTCTCTTTTTCGCTCACTCAACTGAAGAAACTGGCTTTTCACACTCTCCCAGCGAGACTTCCATTCCCCACGATCAACCTCAGGAGTGCGATCCACGATTTCTAAAAGCCCCCGTGGATTTGATGCAAGCTCATTGATCTGTTTCTGACTGAAGATACTTATTGGGAAACGCCCATTAAGATCTCCCTGCTCAATATCCTTCCAGCCAGTATCGGTTTGTTCCTCCAATACAGCACCTTGTCCATCATATTTCCACCGCAATTGATAATTTTTCCCTCTACGATGAATTTCGAGCAAAATCTCTGTATTACTTAGCATAACACCTTTGTTCTGCGAGAGCTTCATGAACTTGTCGAGTTCATCCTTAACCCTGGGAGCTTCAGATGTCAAACTCTGATCACGACGAGACACAATACGAATCGATTCGAGAATGGTTGATTTCCCTGTCCCTCTACCGCCAATAACGGAATTGAACTGGGGATGGAATTGAATGACAAATGGCTGGCCGCTGATGCGCCCACAGTGACGCATTGCATGAATGGTCAACTTTGACAGAAAAATATCAGGCAAGCGATTTGGGTTTTCCGTCTGGTTCTTTACGCAGTACTCATGGTCAAGTAAAGCAAGCTGCAGCCCCTCAATGGATGGACGGCTCATTTTCAACCAACTGAAATAGTTGCCGATATCGGCAGGTTTATGAGCATCGGAACCAGCTACTTTTGCAAGTATATCCACCTCTTTTTTAAGAGATAATTCAGCATTATCAAATTTGCGAAGATCACATAACTCGGCCACAAATACAGAGCGTATACTTTTTTTCAATTCAGGTGTTAATGATGTCACTCCGTCAAGTAACCCCTTCGACCCATCAATGTGAGCAGGAAGAGCAATACCTGTTGCATCTTTAATCTTTCGTACCGTTTCAATAAAACTCGTTGAAGTGGATGTTTGCTGATCATCTCCAAAACCGGCAGTAATTCCACAGGAACCGAGAACTCCTGTCACCTTTTGGCTATCGCAGTCTGGATCAAAAACAGCAAGAAGGTGAACTCGGCTATTGCTGTTGCCAACGGTAATTTCAACCCCCGGAAAGATGGTCAGCTCCCTGAACCAGTCGGGCTTTTCCTCTTGATCTTGAAGCGCCCTGTTCTTTTCTTTTAACCTATCAACCCATCTCCCTGTGTTATGGTCGGTCACCACAACACAGTCGATGCCAGATTCCATAGCTTTCTGGAGCCAATCCTCCTCTGCAATATTTTTGACAGACTCATCTCCATGACCATAGTCATTGGACGCGGGAGTGTGCGTATGAAAATCAAATTTCCACCATTTACTTCCCGGATAATCCCATATCTCTGCCATCTTACTCTTCTCCCATTCTTGTTATTGCCTGATCGTACCACATGAGCAATTTCGGGTCTTCTTCGAGAACGTTATTTGGAATTTTTTCGGCGACGGCAATAATTGTTGCATAGTCGCGATCTTGCCAAGCTTTTTTGAACCCTGCGCGAACGGCTTCGAGGCGGAAGACCTTGAGCTTTTTGGGAAACTGCCGGTATTCGCTGAACTCTTTGAGCAGGGCTTTCTCGCGCAATTTTTCGAGGTCACCTGCCTTATTGGGGTCAGGTACATACCAGCGGTCTGCCGCTTTGCGGCGTAGTTCAAGGTTCAACGTTTCAAGTTCAAGGTTTTCCGCAGGCAAAATACCTTGTTGTTCGAACTCCTTTTCAATGATTGGCCGAAGTTCAGAGCTGCGGCGCATCCAGGAGACGATCTGGGCTGGTATTTTGCCTTTTTCGTCGAAAGAGAGAAAGTTCTGGTTCAGCAGTTCGCGCAAATCGAGCTGGGCTTCATTTTTGCTCCAGCCACCAAGCTGCTGCATGAATTGGGGATTGATCTCCTGGAATGTTTGTGGCTTCTCCTTGATAAGCTGGCGTAGCCACTGGATCGCTGTTGCTTCATCTTTGACAAACATCACGGCTTGCTCGATACCGCCAGAGTGCATTTTTTTTCTGTCGTATTCAGCCACTTGATCTGGAAGGAAGTACATGCCATCCCTCTCGCTGAAACGCTGTGAGAGCCCAATCTGGAACTCCTGACTGGAAATGGGAACAGGATAGCCTTTACGAACATAGTAGGCCACCATCTGGTCAAACAGAATTCGGGGATCACGCTCCGGGATCACCTGCATCAATACCCCTTGTCGCTTGGTAACTGGCAGATATTGCAAATGGGTACGGACAAAATCCCAGACACCCTCTTCGGTCTGAGCTTCTTTCAGGAACCGCTCTTCAAAGCCTCCGTTGGGTTTGTAGGCGGAGATCGCCAAATCTTGTTTGACCGCAGTGTTTCCAACAATGGCATTAAGCCCACCTCGTTTCTTATCAAGCGAGGATACATTTGCGACAATAAAACCAGCTTCCTGAAGAGCCGTTTGTAAAACATTCCATACTCCAGCACTTGTATTAGAAAACTCGATTGTTATCCATCTTCCCGGCTTCAATGCATGGTATGCAGACTCAAAGCATTGCCGCATAAGAGTATGATATTCCGTAATTGTTTTCTTCTGAGGTTTGTCCTCTATAGCTTCGTGATCCTGATTTGTCGACACACCCAGCCAGCCCTCTTGAAGAGAGTTCAGCTCCGAGTATGCGATATTTGCTCCAAAAGGAGGATCAAAAAAGAAATAATCGTAAAACTCTGAATTAACGCCCTTTCCAGTTGTTGAACCCGTTGCAATAACAGTTCGATCTATTTTTTTCGATAACAGCGCCTTTTTAATTGCGTTTACTCGATCTGAAGTCAAAGTAATCGCATTCATTTCAATTTGGTTTGAAGGGACATAAAGAGTTCCCCGTCTGTGACCGGCAGTAGCTCCGCCGTCGTTTGCTTTACTTCCGCCAACACGAGTAATTGCTATCTGGTGTTGTTTTGATCCTCTCTGGATAGACCCTGTAACAACCCATTTAAGCCAAATGGGACATCTATCAAAAAAAGCTGCTAAAACGAACAGATTTCGGCCAGTATAAAAATGATGAATGTGTGTGATCCCAATTGGGTCATTTCTTCGGGTTTCCTGTCCTGGCATTAAGCGATCACACGGAATACGGTAAGGTATTTTGATATTTTGTATCCGCTGAGCCAGCTCAAGATCTGCTGGATCAGGTTTTTTCTCCCTACGTTTTCCTGTAGTTGTATAATTTATGAGTACGGGAACCTGCTTTGCTTGTCTGGCTGTTTCCTGTAATGCGTTATCGAATCGCGAAAAAAAAGCCCGACTCATCTTTCGCTTCGTAAGCGTTGCATTGCAGTGAGGACAAGGAAATGAGTCTCTAACTTTTCCGTTATCAACGTCAACAGCTTCATTCCAAAAAATAATTTCACCGGCACATTCCGAACAGACAAATACATCCGACCAAACGGTATAGTTGATCTTGCCCTTCGTCTTCCCGTCAGTGTGCAAAGTTTCATACATCCACCCGCATTCATCTTCAACCTCTTTCAGAATGCGCTTTGCCTCCCTTTCAAAAGCTGCTACATCTACTGGCGTGTTGTAGTTGTAGGCAATGAAGGTCGCTGCTGGCGAGAGGTCGTTGAGCACCGCATGGCGTGCTCCCAGACGGGAAAATGGCACCCAGGTTTTGTTGCCTTTCTCATCGGTTTCTTCCTGTAAAATGACACCATCATGCTGAACAAGAAATCCGAGTGATTCTACCACTTTACGGTCACCGCAAAGCTGAGCAGCCACACCGGTCATGCCTGTACCACAGAACCCGTCGAAAACAATATCACCCGGCTCGGTGTAGTGGAGAATGTAGCGCATAATTGCCTTATGCGGCACCTTGGTGTGATAGGAGTGCGCGTTGTAAATGGGGTCGTTCTTGCCTTCACTTACATCCGCAGCAAAGGGTTCACGGTGCCAGGTAAAACCTTCGGGTTTCTCCGGCTTTTGAGCTTCCCATTCAGCAATAAAATCGGCAATCCATGGGTTCGGACAGGCTGTGTAATAAGGTGGATCACTCAGCTTCAGGATATCTTCATCGCTCCCAATGGGAAAACCTTCGATCTTGCGAAATTCAGGATCGCGAAGCTTCTCTGCTAACAGTTCGGTAAAATATGCCCGCCGGGCTTCATCATCAGGGAAGCTTTTGCCAAGACAGGTTACAGGAGTGGCATTCGACACCAGTTCCTCATCAAACAACCTGCCTGACCCATCTTTGGAGGGAACCAAGTTTGTTTTAAAAAAGCTTTGCTGCTTCATAATTTCTTTTCCAGAATCTTTCTTCCGGTATCTGTCAGCCGGTATTTTTGGGTTGAACTCCTGGGCGAATCGGGCTGGGTCATCTCCACCCACCCTTCTGCCATTGCAGGTTCAAGATAGCGTTCCCGGAAATTTGCCTGACCTTTCAGATTGAGCGCGCGCTGCGCCATGCTTCTCGAAAGCGGAGCATTCAGCAGGACTCTGAGTAACGCCGTCACTTCACCCGTCACTTCACCCGTCACTTCACCCGTCACATAGGCCTCATCATGGGCCTGAACGTGCTCTATAAATTCCTTTCGGTAACCTATTGCTTCTCTTTGGCGAACCGATTTCGGGTGAACCGGGAAACGCACAAGAAAGTAGCTGTGATCATTATCCGTTTCGAAAACAGGATCTGGTGAGCCGTTTTGGGCAATCGCGCGTTTGATTTTTCTGATGCCAGTGGAACGGCCCTCTGTCAGCTCAAGCTCTTTCATGAATTCGCCAATACGTCTATTGCGGTAACGACGGCTGACCGCATTGCCTGCAGCGATATCGGCCATCGTGATTGATCGGTCTGGACCAGGGAAGCTGAGTATCACCAACTCTTCGGGTGTAATGCGAACTTCGACCGGTTCACGTATTTCGTAAGATCGGTGATAAATCGCGTTGACCAAGGCTTCTTCGATCGCCGCGTATGGGTAATTCCAGATACGATCGGCTTCGGCTCGATGCGGGTGTTTGATGACAGTCTGTTTCAGGTAGTTGCGTTGAATATGACTAAGCGCATCCCGAATCATGCGGTGCAACGGGCCTTTGAATTCTTTCTCTTCAAAAACATCACCACCCGGGCCATCGGGAAAATAAACCACGTCGATCTGGGTCACAGGAAAGAATTTTTCCGGATGTTCGTTGAACATCATCAGACCGATGTTTTTGGGGAATGGTGCTTCACTGGGACCACCTGCGATGTTCATTTGCCTGCCGATGGTCGCCATTGGCAGTTGGGCGACCTGCTCTGCAAGGTCACTGTCCACCTCGTGCAGAAATTCTTCAATCAATCGCAACGATAAATCGCCAAGAGTGGCCTGCTGATTGTAACGGTCATCGAATGGCACAGTTGCCGTCAGGCTTACCAGCTCTTTCAAGTCGTCATTTCTGGCAACAACGGTGCTCGATTGTTTGCGAATGTATTCACGCCATTCGTTGCCAGTTTCAGAAGGATTAACCTTGGCCCGGTAAGGGCGCGTCTCGCCCGCAGGAGCCCAGATCACCAGAATGATTTGACCCTGCCAGGTAACGGGTACACTCCGAGGGTGGTAGGATGGTTGAATAGCGTTATGCCCCAGGCGCAGAATCTCTTTCTGAATAGCATCGAGCTGATTTGGGTTTAAGCCGACAGGTGGCAGTTGTGGCCGACCATTCTGTTCTTCAATACCGACCACGATGTAGCCACCACCAAGATTGTGAAAGTCGTTGGCAAAAGCGCAGATCGTGTGGAGCACAGCCTGCGGATTCCAGCCTTTCTTGAATTCGAGCCTCTCCCACTCAACTGCCTGACCATGCAGAAGCGATTCAATGGAAATCGGTAATCCGAGAGTATCCATAGATTAATTCTCCATGACGATCCGCACCTTGGCCGGGTCTTTGCCTTTGGTAAGTTGATCAATGTACTCCTCAAAGCGTCTCTTCATCTCACCCGGTGTTGCGGCTCCACTATGAACCTGAAGAGCTTTTTCGAGTTCTTTGGCCTTAACCGTGACTTTTACCAATCCTGACAGTACCTCTTTAAGGGCATGAACAAAGTTGTTGTCGAGTGGTTCCGGCAGTTCACCTGACTTGATAAACGATTCAAGCGGTTGGCGATCGTCACTCCTGAGCAGATCCATATTCGCCTGGGTAATCGGGTCTTTGAGATTACCAATAATTGTCGTGCTCCATCCAGCCACCATTGCGTCAAGCTCTGCATCCATCCTTTCAATCATTGATGCAGCACCGATCATGATAAATTCATTGAGAAGTGGCCGAAACCCACAATGCGGGCAAACAGGAGTAGCATCAAGATTCTGTTCAGTCAAAGCAAAGCAGCTTTTGAGTCCGGCAAGCCGATTCTGGAAGTCGCCAAGCTGCTGACGTGGCATAAGGTCAATAACCGACAGCTTGTTCAGGGTTTGAATGCGGGAGTCGTTAAGCAGGGCTGCTTTACGCTTGTCGTCATTGACACCAAGACGGGCTTTGGTGTGCATAGCGATGTAGGCGTTTGTGTACTCCTTTTTAAGCTGCAACAGCTTTGTGGTGATGCCTTGAGCCTGAGAGGAAAGGATAGAAACATCAGCCTGCCTGAGTGAATCAAGAAGATCCTGCTGCGCGATCTTCATGCGTTTTACCCAGTCATGATCTCCAGGAAGCACTGATTCTGCGGTTGAGAGCCATGATGCGACAGGACTGAGTGTCATGACAACATCACGCAAAAGATCAATATCGCCAAGAAGTTTGATCGCTTTTTCATAAGCAGTTACCTCTTGTGCGCTGTACCGGAAATTTTTTAACTTGCTTGGTGTGGTGTAGACCTGAAGCGATTCAAAAAAGTTTTTTGCTTCGTCCAGAACGTTCATTGGGTCGGTAATGCCTGCAATCGTCATGAGATCAAAACCCCAAAAAGAGAGCCCGGCATTCGTCGTCTGACGGGCCATCACAAGGCGATTGACTGTTTTTTCAACCGCTTGTTGAAGAGCTTGTACCGGTTCATCTTTGCTTTGAGTGACCAGTTGAGCCATGCCTGGAGTCATTCCGAGCAGTTCAAAGAGCGCCTTCAGTGCCGGGATATTCCACTCTCTTGGTTGTTCCAGGTGCTTGAAGCGAATAAGCTCATCCAGAGCTGTTGCCGCAAGCTGCTGAAGCATGGTTGCATCAAACTTTTTACCAGGAATGGAAAGTACTGCGTCTCCGGAATAGACCAGTGCAGCAATGATCACAACAGCCCATTCCGGTTCAAGACGGGAGGCTCCGGGATTCATATACTCAATTCCGTGGTCGTCTATAATAAGCTCGCTGTGGTTGATAACCTGACCATGGCCTTTGCTCTTGAACAGATCAAGAATAAACCTGGCATGCCTTGATTTGTGAGGATCAATCCTTTCGCCATCAAGAAGCTCCAATGCATCAAGGACGGCGGTAGCCTGTTTGGTGCGGTTCTGCCCTGCGATGGCCCGCAGGGCATCCTGTGCAGCCTGTGACCGGTTATTGACCGTAACCAGCACCGAAAAAAAGGGATAGTCGGGAGCTTGATCGGCAAAGTGAGGAGCCAGGCAAATACCGGCAATCGTGTTGACCAGATCACGAAAGTTTATGGTTTCGTGTGGCAGAATTCCCGTAAGGTCACGAATAGACTTGCCCTTTGCCCACTCCATCATGGATTTTGTACGTCCCTGCCAGGTTACTTCAAAGGCATCGCTGCTCTGTTTCTGAAGCCATTGTACCAGTTTTTTAAGGAAAAAGTTTGCTTTGGCTTCGTATGTGGACTTGGCTTGACCGGAGGAGGTTGAAGCAAGATCAAGCGATGCTGCATAACTCTTGAGTGCAGTCATAAACTCTTCATCGCTTCCCTTGAGCCTGATGAAAACCTCGTCGTTCTGCTTGTCGTCCCTGAAACGCGGTGGGTCGTTTGGCTGGATAAAGTAGATATAGAAATCCCGCTGCGGAACAGCCGTCGAGCGTTCATTTGGTGCTCCAAAAAAAAGATAACCGGTTCGGGCGGCCTTGCGCTCCTGCCAGGTAAGATCATGCTGCCAGATTTTGTAACCCGAAACGTATGTCGAATCCTGGCACTCCATTACCCTCTTCAGCGCTTCATAGTAAAAGCGGTCAAGCTGACTGTTATCCAGACTTTCAGCCCTTTTGTCAATCAGGGCATCAAAGTCGTCGGTTTTTTTAAGGTCGAGATAAAACTGGCGATTGTCTGCATTGAACGAGATGAACTGTCCGCTAACCGTTTTGATGATCTCTTTTAAAACAGTTTCTACATGGGTTTGCAGATCCTTGTCAGGCTCATTGCTGCCCATTTCGGCAACCAATGGTTCAAAGAGAAACAGGCGGTCACGAAGTTCCTCGGCGGATGCACCCATCGGAGCATAGATATCCCCCGTGGTCAGACGATGCACCGAAAGAGCGTGAATCAGGCGCAAAGCCATCGGTTTATATTGCTTGCGAGTGATCGCATTTTCAATACGTGATTCGAGTACCTCACTGCATTCAATGACTGCCTTGATTTCCGGGAGCGTGCGGAATGATGCATTCTGGCGAAGCGTGCTCCAGTAGCTGTCGAACGCAATTACTCCCGGCTCCAACGGCGGCACCTCTTTGCCAAGCAGGCCTTTCATGCTGAATGAAAGGGTTTTAAGGACTTCACGCTTTTCCACAACAGTAACCCGCTCAAAAGTATCTATGTAATCGGGGTGCACAGGAAAAAGACGCACGAACTCATCCAGGCGTTCATTAAGCCCACTGTAGAACCGGGCAAATGGGAGCAGGTATTCCCGAATGCGAGCCTGCTGCTCAACACTCTTCTTGAGCAGGCGCTCTGCCACCACAAACTTGACATCATTTCGAGCGATGAGCACCTGCTCAAAACGGTCTTTTACCCTGCGGATGCTGTCGGCAACAAAAGCGAAACGGTGGCTTTCAAAAATAGCTTCCTGAACGCCGGCCAAAAATCGGAAACGCAAATCTTTACATACTTCGCCAATCTCCCGAAGAAAATTGAGATCCAGAATAATTTCATGATCGTTGCGGGAACGCAGGTAGTCCAACAGTTCATCGACCACAAGAAGTAACCCCTGCTCCGGATAAACCTGGGCAAACTTCTCCATCATGTCTTCAAATGCTCGCTTATGACTGGTAATGGTATTCGCGTCGGGAAAAACATACTCAACCCCGAATGTATCGAGATGCTCTTCCAGTTCGGAAACAAGGATATCCCGTAGTGACATGGTGGTTGCACCAATTTCGGTGCGGATCACCTGAAACCGCCCGGCAATCTGACTGGCTTTCTTACGAACAACCGAATGGCTTAGCCCTGGGAGTAATGATGCATCTGCCGCAATGCTTGAAATTACCGACATCAAGTGCGATTTACCGGTACCGTAGTTACCCACTACCAGCAAGCCTTTGTTATCGGCAGGATGATCGAATTGCAACTGCGGAAAAACAAGATGCGTAAGACGGTCTGCCATCTCGTCTGAAATGACGTAGGTATTGACGAGTTGTTGTGCTTCACTGGAATTGTCTGCTTTGCGCAACTGAACAACTGACTCGATAGGGTCAAACTGTATAAGCTCTCCGTATTTCATACAACCTCATTATTAAGTGCACTAATCAAGAGTTGCTGTTCCGTTCATACCGACAAAAAGCAGCTCTTTACCATCGTACTGCCGGTATTCCGGATGTCCGGTTTCGGCATAGACGAGCCTGCCTTGTTCAATTTTTCCATTCCAGGCAACGATAACTGAGCGATTTCTCGACATGAGCTGTAACAGTTTCAATGGGTCTTGTTTCAATCGTTGGTCGAAAAGGATTTCGATGTTATCAAGCACCACTGTAGCCTGCTTTGTATCCACAATCTTATCCAGAATTTCCGGCAAATGAAGCACTCGCTGCTTCTCCGACAGTGCAAGCAGCTCCGCCGATAGCAGTAGATTAATATTGATAACCTCTGTTCCTATTGCTCCAGCAAATTCATGAAGAACCTTTGTCTTGCCGGAACCGGTCTCTCCTACGAGCAACACGAGACGATGATAGAGCCCTTCTGCGGCACGGAGTGATTGTTTTATCTTCTCTTGAATCGCTTCAGCCATTATAGGGAGTTCATCGCTTTTTATTATCAGATTTTTCTACAGGAGAAGTCGCACCACCGACTTTCACCCATGTATCTACCTCGTCCTTCCTGAATTTCCAGAGACGTCCCATACGATGAGCAGGCATGGCATGTTTGTCAATCCACTTATAAACGGTGTCTTTACTGACACCAAGGTGACTACAAATCTCATGGATCGATAACCAACGGTCTTCAATTCCGACCATTTCTCAATCTCCCCTGACGCTGTTGATTTTTTAAAAACTGTAATTCGATGCAGTCAACAACTGAACGAGTTAACTATTGAACAAAAATGGTTTTGAATATACGAATCTATTGCGCATTTATAAACGATCTCGCCTGATATTAACCGATATTGCTTAACCAATTGCGAAAATGTTCAAAAGGAAGGTGGGCGATGAACTAAAAAAGCAATCCATACTCTTTTTTTCCTCCAGCCCTGTGTTATCCATACGATTGCTTTGTCTCATAAAACCTTCGTTTGATGAGATATGTTTAATCTCATCAAAGCTGATAACTGTTATCCCCGTTTTACATTCAACCCGTGCCTTGATGCCGTCACTCAACCTGCTCAATACAGTTGCTACTCTGATAGCGGGCATTGTTGACCAGTGTTGATACCGGGTAGATATCCAGAATGCCGTTATCAGCGGGAACCAGCATCTTCGAAAGATTTACCGGATCAGCTTCGAGCCACGTTTTCCAGTTTTCGGGTTCGAGAATTACGGGCATTCGGTCATGGAGAGGTGCTATTTGCTCATTTGCCGCAGTGGTGATGATGGTGCAGGTCGTGATTGCGGGCTCTTCGGTATTCTTTGGCTTCCAGGTGTCCCACAGTCCGGCAAATGCCATGGGCAAGCCATCTGCCCGGTGAATGTACCAGGGTTGCTTCTTTTTACCATCGATGCGCTCCCATTCATAAAAGCCGCTCGCTGGAATCAGGCAGTGGTTTCGCCCAAGCAGATGCCGGTAATAGGGTTTCGAGACCAATGATTCAGAGCGTGCGTTTATTGGCCTGATTTTGGGAAGTTCTTTGGACCAATAGGGAATCAACCCCCATCGTGCCGAGGTGAGCTTATAAGCTCCATGGTTGGCCTTCAAGGTTAGAATATCTGTTTCCGGAGGGATGTTGTAACGATTCGTCTGGGGGTAATCCTGATTCTCTTCAAATGGCAACTCCAGTTGGCGAAGAAGATCAAGAAAGTACTTCAGCTCGTAAAACCCGAATCGTCCGCACATATTTTTCTCTCTGATTTCCGTTGACAAATGACAAATAGTAAGGCTCATCACACTCTCTGTGCAATAATAGAGAACTACGATAACGTATAGGGAATGGCGACGGTCTATGCTGGTAATGAAAACAGGGGAAACTCACCAGAAGAGATGCCGGCCCGGTGTGAACTCACCCCCCGCCCATCCCCACCATTTCAAGAGCAAATTCGTACTCCTTGTCAAACGGGAGCTGGAGTTGCTGCAGGTACTCAGGGAATGCCTTTGCCCAGCTCACATAATAGTAGGCCAGCACCTGGTATCCGGTGAAGGTTTTGGCGGCTATGAGCGGGATGGAGTAGCCGTCTGCATCCGGGTTTATTCCCTCCCCACACATGATGCCTATTTGGATGGCAATGGCAGTGATCTCTGAGGCGGTCAGATTCTTGAAGTAATGCAGCGCTTCAACCATGAAACGGGTTACGGCCATATTGATATCTTTGCCCTGATGCGCCTCGGTGCAGAGCTGCCTCTTCTGCTCTGCCGGATGGGCGGCATCACCTTTGCCGGGCAAATCGACCTGCACTTCAGCGCAAAGGCGCTCGATAAGGTCGCTTTGCTCCCGGTAATCGGGCTCTTCAATGAGTGCGAAAAAGTTCTGCAGATATAACTGCTTTGCCCACCGCTGAAGCAGTTCATATTCATCGCCGGGCGTGTGCCGGGTTCGGCACTCCTCATATTCGCGGTAGAAGGTTACAGCCTGCTCTTTTTCGGCGGTGGTTGGCTTGTGCTCTTCTATAAGGTTCACCCCATACCGCTTTTGAAAGTGCAGAGCCTTGACCAGATTAAATATCTTTGATTTCGAGAGGATTTCCGGTGGTGCAATGGTCAGGATCTGTTCATCGGTCGTTGCGTAAATTCCCTCCTGTATAAGGCCAAGCAGCGAGAGAAACTGATAGGGCATGAGAGCTGGATAGTTCTGGAAGAGATAATCCTCGATATAGAGATCAATCGGCGTGTTGAAGATCTGGGCGTTCAGCACCTGAAACAAGGCATAATAGTGCTCGATGAGCGCATCGTCGTAACCTTTTTTGCTCAACATCCTGGCATCTTTTTCATGGGAACCCAGGAATCGCTTTTTGTTCTCATCATTGCTGACAAAGAGTTTGTTTTTCCCTGCCTGCCGTGCTTGAACCGCAAAATGCAGATGCGCGAGCTCATGCATGATCAGATGGTGAACCGCCGGGTAGTCTGGATTGTATTTGACGAGGTGGTAGCTCCGGTCGTGGTTTTCGGCACACTCGATTTTGGCTGCGCTCTTTAACCCGGTATCCGCTTCGATAACGATTTTCTTGCCGCACTCCTCCTCCAGCGTCGAGGCATAGGTATTGACAAGATCACCACCGACCTCTTCGTCAATAATCTCACTTGCCGCCTTCATGGCGCTCTTCAGCGATTGCTGATAGAGCAGATCCTTTTTTGGATTCTTGAAAAGCGCAACAATCGACATCTCAAACGCTTCCCTGGAATGATGTTCAGCCTCTGCAAGGAGGGCAAAGGCATAATAGATATTCGGATAAGCGGGATTGACCGCAAAAGCCCTGTCGAGGTATTGCCGTGCTGCATCCGGATTCCCGTTCTGGATCAGGTTGATGGCAATCAGCGTCATGGAGACATAATCGTCGGGTTTATGCTGCAGAGCGCACTCATAGTATTTCATGGCCGTCTCAAGGTCGTGCTGATAGCGGGCCATAATGTTGCCCGTTATAATAAGCGCCCACCCATTTTTCGGGTCCCAGCGCAGTGCATCGATAAGGCTGTTGATGGCATCATCCTGTTCGCCCTGCTCTGAAAGGATTTGGCCAAGTACCCGGTGGTACTCTGAAATATGAGGAGCTTCCTTGATGAGCTGACTGATCTGCTCTTTGGCCTCGGTATACTGGCGGGCATCACAGAGTGCAAGGACTTTGTTGTAACGGCTGTTGTGCTGTTCAATCAAGTCACCCTCAATCGTGATATCGATGATGCCGTGCACGATGGTAATCGCTGGCTTGAAAGGCCCTACCGTATAAAAGGTCTCAATCTCCTGCTTCAGTACATCAATATTGTTTCCCGCCTCTTTTGCCTTGGGGAAAAGTTCAAACAAAAAATCGTTTATCGGATGGATAATGTGCATTGCGTACTTGTTTTATAAATCTGGGCGGCTGCCTGCCACAAAGCCGGTGATGAATGGCTTTCATGAGCTTCTCTTGCCGCAATTTTCTTCTTGAGCGCTTCTTCAGATTCTGCTATCCCGGACATCAGAAGCAAGGAGAGTGCATCAATACCCATGACCGCTGGAGCAGCCATGCGCTCAGAACTCTTCTATATACAACTCTCCGGGATCGTCAGGGTGATGGCGTGTATATCCGAAATCGGAGAGCCACTCCGATACATGACCCACCATCTCAGGCTGCCCGCTGACAAAAAAGTGCGTCCGTTCGGGATCGGGTGATATGTTAAACTCGTTCTGCAAAACATCCTTTCGTAACAGCTCCTCAATACAATAGCGGTAGCCATCCCAGCGATCATCGGCATCGGTAAGAGTCGGCACATAAAAGAAATTTGCAAAACTTTTTTCAAGAAAAGTCAATTCACTGTAATAACCAAGATCCCAGCGGTGAGCTGCACCCTGTATTACCACCATCTTGCTTTCCGGCCGTTCAACGATATGGGAGCGTAAAAAACTGATGTAGGGGGCAATTCCGGTTCCTGTGGCAACCATCACAATATCGCTGCCATCGGGCGTTTCATCAAGACGGAAGATGCCGGTGATCTTGGTGCCTACGTAGAGCCTCTCCCCAACATTGAGGTTAAAGAGCCTTGAGGTCAATTGACCCGACTTGACCTGTGAAATGTAAAACTCAAGCTGCCTTGTCTCGGTCTTTTCCGAGGCAAGCGAATAAGGGCGCCGGATAAGTTTTTCGCCCTCTGCAGGAACCAGTTCAGGCTCCGAATTTGAAGAGCGTTTTTCAAATCCGTAAAGACCAAGAAGCAGATTCTGCCCCGCTTCAAACTCCTCTCTTGCTTCGTCAGTATGGATCCGAAAGATCATCAGGTCTGGTGTGACCATGATTTTACCGACAACCGTTGCATTATATTGTGTTCTATCCATACGCTCCTGATTTTCCTTACTCTGACACTGATTGATTATCTGCATACACGCTCTTCAACTAACATTCTCTTCCCGGAAACAATTCCGGAGAGGCAACCTCTTTAACGCCATCCCCCGCCAAGTGAACGATAGAGTTCAGCCAGTGCCGCAAGATGCTGGCGCCGTATATCAGCAAGAGCAAGTTCAGCCTGCAAGGCATTGGTCTGGGCTACGATAACTTCAAGATAGGTCGCCATGCCACTCCGGAAGAGCATTCCTGAGTTGGAGTGTGCCGTCTGAAGGGTTGCAACCCGTTCCGCCGCAATCAGCTCCTGAGATTTTACCTTTTCAACTGCAACCAATGCATCGGAGACCTCTCCTACCGCTTTGAGTACGGCCTGCTTGAATGCGAGTTCCGACTGATCCCGTTCTATTTTTGACTGTTCGTATTTAGCTTTCAACTGACCACGCTGAAAAATCGGCTGCAAGAGGGCGCCCTGTACAAAACCGAAGAGAGAGCCTGGAAAGGTAAACCAGTCGCTTGAACGGAGAGCATTCACCCCTCCTTCAGCCGTAATCGTCAGAGAGGGATAAAGGGTTGCTTTCGCTTCTCCCATATTGGCATGAGCTGCCCTTACAGCCAGCTCTGCAGCCCGGACATCAGGCCGGTTCTGCAGCAGGGCAGGGGGAATACCAGCCGGAATCGTATCAACCACCTTGAGAGTGAAAAGGGATCGGTCACGAAAAATAGTTGCCGGCATCCTGCCGCAGAGCAAACTGAGGGCATTTTCCTGCACGGAGGTTCTCTGTTCAAGCTGCGGAATCGCGAGCGCTATGGATTGTCTTGAGGCCTCCTGCTGCTGCACGGCAAGAGAGGTGAGCTGACCGGCATCATACTGAAGGCGGATCATCTGCAGCGTCGTATCGGCAAGTGCAAGGTTTTTTCTCGACATGGCGAGCTGCGCATCAAGCATAAGCAGGTTATAATACCCATCAGCCACATCGGCCACCAGTCTCGTCCTCACAGCTCTGGCAGCCTCACCTGTTTTCAGATATGAAGCGAGAGCCGATTTTTTTCTGCTGCGGATTTTCCCCCAGATATCGGCTTCCCATGAAGCGGATGCTGATGCCGTATAATTTTCAGTTGTTTTGTCCGGTTCCGCTTTTGCCTGGGGGCCATTATCAGAGGGACGGCTGAGGCTTCCGTCAACGCCGATGTTGAGTGTAGGAAGCATTCCGAGCCTTGCAGAGTTCAGGCTCTGTCGGGCGTAGTCAATATTTTTCAGTGCTACCTGCAGATCAATATTGTTCACTATCGCACTGTCAATCAACGTCCGTAATGCCTCGTCAGCAAAAAAGCTCCGGTAGGGTAACAGGGAGATGAGAGAATCCGCATCACTGCCCCCGGATGCAACGCCACGGTAAGCTGCAGGTAACGCCACTTCCGGTTTTTTATACTCTCCGACGGAACTACAGGCCGCCATTGCGCTGCCCATCAACACAAGCAGGAGTGCCCATACGCCATTTTTCTTCAGTTTTCTCATAGCTCAACCATTAATACCTCATTACCTGTCATGATACCAGCCCGGCGCTCCCCTTTTCCCTGTTGATGACCTCTTCGAGAATCTCTCCTGCTTCAACAATGGTGCAGGCTGGCCCGGTTATCCGCTCCTGCAGGTACTGGAAGGTGACAAAGAGTACCGGAACAACAAAAATTCCAAGGAGCATTCCTACAAACATCCCGCCAATGGCCGCCGCGCCAATGGAATGGTTTCCCTGTGCGGCTGGCCCTGAAACAAAGAGGAGCGGCAGCAACCCGGCTACAAAAGCGAGCGAGGTCATCAGAATCGGCCGGAGCCTTGCCTTTGCGCCCTCAATGGCCGATGCAGAGAGCGATTTACCCGCAACCCGCCGCTGCAGGGCATACTCAACAATGAGAATGGCATTCTTGGCCAGAAGTCCGATCAGCATGATCACAGCAACCTGGACATAAATATTATTTTCGATACCCGCCAGTTTAATCCCGACAAAAACCCCAAGCAGGCCGGTCGGAATGGAGAACATCACCGCCAGCGGCAAAAGGTAACTTTCATAGAGTGCGGCAAGCAGGAAGTAGACAAACAGCAGGGAAAGCATAAAAATAAAAATCAGTCCGCCGCTCGATTCAAGCTCCTCGCGGCTCTGACCCTTCCAGTCGTAGGTAAAACCTGCAGGCAGACTGGTGCGGGAAATCTCTTCAACGGCTTTAATGGCCTGCCCCGTACTGTAACCCGGCTTGACGACGGCATTGACAGAGACCGCATTAAAAAGATTGAAATGGTCAACCGATTCCGTGCCGTAGACCCGCTTCAGGGTAATCAGCGAGGTAACCGGCACCATGGAGCCAGTGGAATTTTTAACAAAAATGCCGTTCAGGGAGGAGGCCTCTGAACGATCAGGGGCTGCAGCCTGCATCACTACCCGATAATATTTGCCAAAACGGTTGAAGTCTGAAGCCTGCATACTGCCATAATAGACCTGCATGACCGTCATAAGCTCTTTGACATTCACCCCAAGCTGACCGGCCTTGACATTATCCACCACAAGTTCGTACTGCGGAGAAGAGGTATTAAAGGTGGTAAATGCAAAACCGATTTCAGGTCGTTTCATCAATTCACCGATAAACCCCTGCGCAACACCATTGAACTTTTCAAGACTACCCCCACTGCGATCCTGCAATACAAATTCAAGGCCACCCACCGTACTGAAACCAGGCACCGTTGGCATTGCAAGGGCGAAAAAAGAGCCCTCCTTGATGCTGCCCAGGCGCTGTGAAATTGAGGCCAGAATCTTCTTGATATGCCCATCTTTCCCTCGATCTTTCAGATCTTTGAGCTGAAGAAACATCAGGCCAGATGAGGGGGAGGAGCTTCTTGTCAGAATATTGATACCCGAAACCGATACCACTTTTTTCACCCCGTTCATGGAGCGCAGGATGGTTTCTGCTCTGCCCATGGCAATCTGGGTACGGGCAAGAGAGGCTCCGGGAGGAAGGTTGACGGAGACAATGACAAACCCGTTGTCTTCGTCAGGGATAAATCCGGTCGGCGTCGTTTTGAGCATCCAGATTGAAATACCGACAATCAACGCAAGCATGCCAAAGGTGATACTTTTGTTACGAATCAGAAAGATAAGACTGCGAAGGTATCTGCTTTTCAGTGAGTCAAAACCGGCATTGAACCCGATAAAAAAGCGGTGAGCCGCCCCACCGAATTTTTTCAGCTTTTTATGTTTTGCTTCACCATCCGCATCATGCAGATTGGTAAGAAAAAGAGCGCAAAGTGCCGGACTGAGCGTCAGGGCATTGACTGCCGAGATCAGAATGGCAATCGCAAGGGTAAAGGCGAACTGCCGGTAGAAAACGCCGGTTGAACCCGCAAGAAAACCTACCGGAAGAAAGACTGATGCCATCACAAGGGTAATGGTAACAATTGCTGTGGTTATTTCCCGCATGGCCGAAACCGTAGCAACTTTGGCCGGGTAATTTTTCTGCTCCATTTTTGCATGAACCGCCTCAACGACCACAATGGCATCATCAACAACAATGCCGATGGCCAGCACCAGTCCAAAAAGGGTCAAAACATTGATGGAAAAGCCAAAGAGATTCATGAAGAAAAAAGTGCCAATAATGGCAACCGGAACGGCAATGGCAGGAATGATGGTTGAGCGCAAATCCTGCAGAAAGAGGAATACAACCAGAAAAACCAGCAAAAAGGCCTCAATAAGAGTATGCTGAACCTGCTGGATCGACTCATCCACAACTTTTTTGGAACTGAAGGGGATTGAGTAGCTGATACCGGCTGGCAGGGAGAGCGATGCTTTTTCGAGAGCCTTGCGAAGCTCGGTTTCAACCTTGTTGGCATTTGACCCCGGAGCCTGATAGACCGCAAGCACCACAGCAGGCTCTCCGTTTGCCCTGGTATTGACCGTGTACCGGTAGGCGCCGAACTCTACCCGTGCGATATCGCCAAGTTTAAGCAGTGATCCATCGGAGTTTGCCCTGATCACAATATCTTCATAATCACCGGGAAAAGCATTCTTTCCCTTATACTTCATCACGTACTGCATAGACTCGCCGCTGTTCTCTCCGAATGATCCCGGAGCGGCCTCAAGGTTCTGGCTCTGAATGGCAGCCGATACCTCCTGCGGCGTCACCTTATAGGCCGCCATTTGATCGGGCCGGAGCCAAATCCGCATGGAGTAGTCCATATTGCCATACACCGAAACCTGACCTACACCCGGAACCCTTGCCAGATCATCAACAATGTTGATTTTGGCATAATTCTGCAGAAAAATCTGATCATACTGTTTGGAACTGCTCGCCAGATTGATCAGCATAATCTGGCTGTTCTGGCGCTTGATCGTCGAAACACCGATCTGAACAACCTCTGCAGGCAGTCGGCTGGTAGCCTGCGACACCCGATTCTGCACATTCACAGCCGCCTGGTCGGGGTTGGTTCCCTGTTTGAAAAAGACCGTGATGGAAAGGGAGCCATCGTTGGCTGAAGTCGAGGTCATGTAGGTCATGTTTTCGACCCCGTTGATCGACTCTTCAAGCGGTGGAGCCACAGAACGGCCAACGGTCTCTGCACTGGCGCCAGGGTAGCTTGCCGTAACCGAAACACTCGGAGGAGCAATATCGGGAAATCGGGTAATGGGCAACTGGTTCATGCCCACCACTCCAAGAATGATCAGAATTACCGAAATAACAGTAGCCAGAACTGGCCGGGAAATAAATCGTTCAAACATGTCAATACCTGCGTTTAGCTTTCCCCTCTCTGTGCGGAAAAAATATCTCTCAACCCATTAAACTCTTGCATTACCGGGAAGCTGCTGAAAGCTGATCACTTCTTGATTGGCTTGATGAGTGCCCCATCCTGTAATTTTTCAATTCCAGCTGTGACAATAACATCCCCCTCTTTCACGCCTGAGCTCACGATATAATTGTTGCCACTCTTTGCCGAAACAACAATCACCCGCTTCGTCACCTTGTTATCCTTTGCAAGCTGAAAAACAAAGACTTTGTCCTGCAGCTCAACGGTAGCAGCCTGCGGAACCAGCAGCACATTACGTGAAAGCGATTCGATGACCACCTTGCCGGTATTACCTGACCGAAGTACCCCTTCCGGATTGCGAAAAAGCGCCCTTATCCTGACGGAGCCTGTTGCCTGATCAAACTGGCCGCTTATAGTACTGATGGCTCCTTTTTCCGAAAACGTGCTGCCATCTGCCATAATCAGCGAAACCGGAGACACCTTCCCCAACTTCTCTTGCAGTGTCACTCCGGGATAATGTTGACGGAAACGCATAAAAGCAATCTCGCTCATACTGAACGAGGCATAGATCTCACTGACGTCGCTCAGAAGCGTCAACCACTCACTCTGGTTTTCGCTGACCAGACTGCCAATCCTGAAAGGGATTTTACCGATATAACCACTTACCGGAGCCTTGATAACCGTATAACCGAGATTAACGGCTGCAGAACGGGCGCTGGCTCTCGTCTGCTCAACAGCAGCAAGAGAGGCCTGATAGTTTGCCCGCGCAATTTTAAGCTGAATATCCGAGATCACCTTGTTCTGAACCAGCGGCAGCAGTTTTTCGACCTCAAGCTTCGCAACAGCCAGAGCAGCTTCAGCGGCATGTTGAGCTGCAAACGCACTGTTGTACTGCTCGCGATAAACCCGGTCATCAATTTTAAAAAGAGGCTGCCCTGCTTTTACAGATGCCCCTTCATCAACATATATTTTCTGAAGCGTACCATCGAGTTGTGGACGAATTTCAACATTGACCTTTCCTTCAAGAAGAGCTGAATACTCCTCGCTCACACTCGCGTCAGCGGTGCTGAGCGTCATAACCGGTAAGGCCGGAGTTCCCTTCTTCATGGGATCTTTACCACCGGCTCCCGATCCACAACCGGAAAAAAACAGCGGTACGCACATGCCGATCAAAACCGGAATACGGAAAAATCTTTTCATCAAATATGTACTCATCATCTTTTATTAATTATCCCTCTGAACCGATATTTGCCTCATCACTTTTTACGTTCCGGAACATCCTGCTCCGGAAGGCTGCCGGCATCATGCCAGTCTGAACCTTGAAAAACCTGCTGAAGTAAGCCTGATCACTGAAACCGAGTTCAAAAGCGATCTCCTTGAAACTTTTTCTGCCATACGCGATCTCCCTCTTGGCCTCAAGAATAAGCCTGATATGCAAGATACGAGTCAACGTCAGATCGAATTTTTGGTAAAGAATCTCGTTTAGTCGCTTTGGAGTAATACCGAGTGCCGAAGCATAAAACCCTGCATGACGTTCCTTGCGGAAATTTGCTTCCAGCAACTCAAACAGCAAGCTCATGCGTTGACCGGCCTTGTCAAGCGCAAAAGCAAATTCATGATGGATTCTTGCAATCTGAAGCAGAAAAACCTTGAGATAACAGCGCAGAATAAAAAAATCCTTCTTCCCCTGGCATTCAAGAGCCATAAGCCCTGCCAACTGAAGAAGCACTCCATGCTCACTCTCGCCTATCCTGACCCCGCTGTTCATGAAAGGATTAAACAACACCCGGAGTTGCGGGTTCATGATTGTGCTGAACATCTCAAGCGAAAAAACAATAACATAACCTGATGGAGATGGCCCCCCATAAGCATGAACCTGACCAGGAGCCATAAAATAAACAAGACCGGATTCGACAGGATAGGGTACAAAATCAATATAATGAGCCACACCGACCGAAGAGGTAAACCAGAGAATCTCAAAAAAATCGTGACGGTGATTTTCACGAGCCAGTTCAAATCCTGAATCTTCGATATTGACAATCCCGAAAAACGTATTTTCAAGTCGTGCTACCGGTATGTCACGAGAAACCTCTATCACACTCAACTCGTCACAAATAAATTACGCTCCTTTTGCAATCACCTATCTCTTTGTACAATCATAACATCAGATAAACAACATAAGTTGCCGAAAGTTGCATAACGATAGACAATCTTCCAGAAGATTTGGATTATTTGCACATTTCTCAACTAACCACAACCCCTTCGCTCAAGCTCCAGCAGAACCATTTTCAACTGGAGTCCGCCACGATAGCCAGTAAGTGCACCCTTACTGCCAATAACCCGGTGACAGGGTATGAAAAGAGGAATTGGATTTTTGTGGTTCGCCATCCCCACCGCCCTCGCTGCATGGGGATTTCCTGAAACTATGGCAATATCCTGATAGGTCGCCGTTGATCCATAGGAAATAGTGCGGAGATTCTTCCAGACACGCTGCATAAAAGGTGTTCCTGAAGGGGCAAGCGGAAGCGTAAAATCTTTCAACTCTCCCTGAAGATAGGCATTCAACTGTCGGAAAGCCTGCGTGAGCAGTTCTGTTTCCCCGACTGCTGCTTGTTGCGGCACAATCTCATCAGCAAAAAAAAGGTTCGTTATCGCACCATCAAACTCGGCTACTGCAACCTTGCCGATAGTTGTCTGCTGAAAAGAGATAATCATGGTTTTATGCGCTTTTTTCCGGGAAAGCTGCAGATAACGATTTTACGACCTCTGTTTTTTTAAACCCGTTGTAGGCAAAGGTAATGCCAATAGCAAAAGCCATTGCTCCAACACCGAGAAGAACATTAAAAAAGGGGGGAGCCGTCAGTGCAAGCCGAACAACCACTGTGGCGACAGCAAAGCCAGAGTTACGAAAAAGGATTTCATAGCTTGAGCTGTAGCGTAAAGAAACCAGCACCAGCAAGACATCACTGAAAACAAGAACCGTGTAGAAAATGGCAAAAAAATCAAATATCGGCTTAAATGAGAGGTAAAAGAGGAGATCAGTGATACCAATTCCGATAAAAGTGATTAAAAGCAAAAGCGAAACCAGCTTTTTTGATGCAATAAAATCTGCTGTCGAAACAGAGCTTTGTGTAATGACACGATGTTGCTGAAGTTTGTAATAAAGGCCGAGAAGGAGAAAAATCAGAAGACCTCCGCCAGCATTGGAAAGAATGTGCAGTACAGGTTTTGATGTCTCCACCCACACCAGCGGTTCGTTAAAGTGGATAAATTCCTCAAACGATTGCCGAAGCAGAATAAGCGAAAGAATTTCGAACTGCTTGCCAACCGAATCTGAAAGCGAGTTCGCAAGACTGAAAACCAAGCCAAGAACTTCAAGGCCAAGCAGCATGGAAAAAGCTATATTAATTGCGTAATAGTGGCTCGACGGCACCATCAATGCAAGTTCCTCCGGCAGCCATCCCTGACGACGAAACTCTATGAGGAAGAGAGCCGCGAGAAAAGCAATGATCAGAACATTCGCGGCAGTTCGCTTCGTCTGCTTATGCTCCCAGAAATGCTCAAGCGAATCAAAGATGCGATCAACTCTACCAAGTAAAATGGTCATAATGTCTTCTTGTGTTGAAGAGGAGAAAGAGGAATCTGTTTTGGCCGGCGACAACGGTTCCTCTATCTATTGTCCTCACAAGTTATCACTTGAACTCTTCTTTTTTCAACTCAGAAGAGAGATGTTGCCGTTTTTTTACAAACAGGCCACTTGACCCAATAGCTACAGTTATAACAGAATAATGCATTTTGTACCCACCGCATGACAGACGACCACAAGATACCTTCACAGCAAACAGTATATTGCGGGTAAAGTTACTGTTGGAAAATGATCATTGACACGGCTTAACCATTCAATGGCCCCAATGATAATCTTCAAAGCCTGGATAAAAAACTCTAAGGAGGAAAAAATGAGCAATGCAGCAAAAAGTGTTTTCGTATTTGGAATTTATGAGCTGCTTATGGGCTGCGTCCTCATGGTAATGCCCAACCCCATTTTACTGTTTTTTGGTTTTGCCGCCACAAGTGAAGTCTGGATTCGAGTCACAGGATTCTTCGCCTGCCTCTTGGCTTTTTACGACTTTCAGGCAGTCCGCCAAGAGATGACCGAGTTTTTCCACTGGACAGTCTATGCCCGCGCATCAGTCATTCTTTTTTTTACCGCCTTTGTTTGGTCTGGCCTTGCAAGTCCCATGCTCCTTCTCTTTGGGGTAATCGATCTGCTCGGGGCAATCTGGACGGCTCTTGCACTAAGAAAGAAATAACCTGAAAAGCCGGTTTATGTTTTCGCAACTCAAACGGCCAGAAAATCCAGGACAATGATGCTTGTCTTTCAGAAACAACGTTCCTGATGATAGGCTCTATTTCCCGTTCGCCAGGTTCCATTGGATACTCTTCGTTGAAACGTGCCCCACTGCCAAAAATGCCGAAGAGGTCTATCTTCTTGATATTAAAGGAGAAACGCATTTTCAGTGTATATTGTTTTTGTTTTTACGAGATATATTCATATATTTTGGTATAAACTGAAAGAAATGCCTATGATTCACCCGATTGATCGATCACTCATCTACTCCGTAAAACGCTCATTAAAGCATTACGACGATACATCCTGTACTGGCGTTTTTCCTTTTCTTGTCGTCAAACGTTTTAACAAAACCTTCAACACCATTCTCCGAACCCACATATGATCAACAAACAAGGTATCAAGAGACACCTTGCAAGTTTGTAATAGCATATACAGGCACTTTTTCTTGCCGATATGATTCTGAATTAATGCTATCGAGCTCCTTTTACAACATGACCGGCCAAGCAATCACGTAGATATCAGCTTGGAAATCACACAGGAGTTGCTGTTCCGCTTTTGATAACTTTAATTTGAATATAGCCTTGTGGTATATTCACACATATTCAAAGAACCAATCATAACGAAAAATTAATGACTGCATTATCCAACCATAATATTTTTCTTGCCAACAAGATTAGTCGAAAGTATTTCAATCAAGCAATCTTGTTGTTCTTCTTTTTCCTCACATCACTGATTCCATCCCATAACATTGCTCTTGCTGCAAACAGGGTGACAACTGATTATGTTATTACCCATAAAAACCATGCTGACTCAAAAGCCGCAGAATATTCTATTCCAGCCAATGTTATATTAGCTATAGCTCTTGTTGAGTCGGGTGCCGGTACCTCACGGGTTGCAACAAAATTAAACAATCACTTCGGGTTAACAGGAAAAAACAACGCTTCATGGAAATCTCAATACAAGCAGTATCAAAATACTGAAGAGTCCTATGATCACTTCTGCAAGTTCATTGCAAAAAAAGTATTTTACGATAAGCTGAAGCGAGGAGCAGAACCGGAACAATGGATAACTGCAATCAGCAAGACAAACTATGCCGGAAATGCCGGAGTCTGGAAAAGAACAGTTCTTGGAGCCTTGAATGCTATCAAAACTATTTAATATCCCCCTATAGAGCATTTTCATTAACCATTGGTTTAATAGATTCCCCCGTCACTTGCAGCGGGGAATTCAACCCCAATTCGTTTTCCGCCAAGCAGTACATCATCGCAGCAGTCCCCCTCATCGGTCACCATTACTGCCCGAATACAACAATCCGATTTGAGGTGACGAGTCACTCACTTTATTCATGTGTGGAATTCCATCAAAGATACGGCATCGTATGAGATTCTCAAGGAACCACATATTACGGTGCCAGTCATGGCCGTCATAATTTGTTCAGGTAATGAGACGAGTTACGTAGGTTTACGACTGTTCAAATGGAGAAATCCTGAATTGTACGCAGGAACGGAATAGGAAGAAAAAGACTTCACAATAAAAAGTGAACTGCTTTACAAACACCCAAAAAATCTCATAATCGGTAGGGGGAACACAACGTGCCGAACTATTTCTTCAGAAATAAAATACACCTCTCGCTGCTTTCCGCGATTGGAGCAGCAAGCTGGTCTGTTTATTTCGATATCCCGGTTAATGGATGGGCTGTTCTGAACGTCTTTCTGCTGACCTTTTCGATCTATCAGGACAATCGGCTTACCGATGATGTTGAAGATGCAACGAATGACCCTGATGGGCTGAAAAACGCCAGGAAAAACGAAGCGCTTATCACCTATGTTACCTTCTACCTGCTCTCCTTTATCTCACTCGTTATCGCCTTCCAATTCGGACAACAAGCATTCTATACAACGGCACTGATCATTCTGATCGGATTTCTTTATAACCATAAATGCTTCCCGGCTTTGCTCTCCCGTCGTTTGAACGGTGCCCGGCGCCTGAAAGATATCTACGTCGTCAAAAATCTCACCCCTCCGCTCGATTGGGCCACCGCCATCATCTGTCTTCCCCTCTTTTTTGAAGGTCAGTCGCTTTCACCGAAGGCCTGGATTTGCTGGGGATATCTCTTTATCTGCGCGTTTTTTATCGAGGTCATGTGGGACATGCGCGACCGCCGGGGCGATCTCTCAAGCGGCATCAAAACCATAGCCAACACCTTTTCCTTTCTGCATACCAAACAGTTCCTCATCATCACGAGCGTGATCTCCGGAGTACTGCTGTTCTTGTTTACCTTCACGAACATCCTTCCGGGATCCACCTATTTCCTGCTGGCAAATAACGCTGCCGTGATCGTCATCGCCAGTATGTACCAAGAGAACAAAGAGTCGTTTATGCGGAAGATCAGTGACGTAACCATTCTCCTCGCAACTGTTCTGTTCCTCTCCTTTGGCCTGATCGCCTTTTATTCGAGATAACGCTTTTCGTTTCTCATCAACTTTTTTAAGTTTCACTGTATCCTGTCGGGCAACGTCATTGTAAACAAGCGGATACCCCATTACTCAAGACCAAGCAGGTTACTGATATCTGATTTTTTGAGTACCGGGGTTTTACCCTCTTCAACTTGCTGAAGAGAATGCTGTAAATGCTCAACGACCTTGAGGTCCGAAAAACACCGGTCGATATCGCTCATTTTCCGGGCAGGAATAATTTCAAAGGTTTCGCTCTTCCTGCACTGGATGATTACCCGTTCCTTGTTTGCAATATCAAGGTATTTCCTAAGGTTACGCTTAAACTCTGTAGTACTTATTGCTATCGATTGTTCCTCTTTATGTATCACCATAGCGTACAAAACATCAGTAAGATAGTTGTATGCCGGATAACCACCCTCATGTCATGACGCGACCTGCGTTGTCATTCAATAATTGTAATCAGTTTTCAGATGGGGATCAGGCATACACCGAAGCTGATGCGCTACATCTACAGAAGATTCTGAGACCTGAAAACGTTTTCAACGATAGCGCGGGCAGCTTTCCCGGAGGGATGCTCTCCGCCGGTGATGTTGCAGGCAAACACGTACTCGACTCCCCCGCTTTCGAGAAAGCCGACAAACCATCCGAGCTCTTCTCTCCCATCAGCACTCTTTCCGGATCCGGTCTTGCCATAGAGTTTCCCTTTTGGAGTTTCTGCTACCAGCATGACTTCACGAAGTCCCTTCACGTGCATTCCGGAAAACGGAAGCTGGCCGTTGAGCAGTTTGTTCAACAGCTCGACCTGCTCTTTGGCGCTGATGAGCATTCCGACTTTTCCCGGACGGGGAAGCCAGAAGGTATCGATCCCTGAGGAGATATCCTTGTTTCCATAGCCGATCCGGTCAATGTACGTTTTCATCCGTTCAGGCCCGATCTCTCTTGCCAGCGCCTGAAAAGCAGGCACTGCCGAAACCCGGAACGCCTCACGGAGGCTCAGGTCGCGGTTCCATGCATCGATATCCCGCTGCACACCGTCCCATGTATACCAGGGATCATCGGCTCCCTTGATCAGACCGAGCTGCAAGCCGATCAGGGTATTATAGATCTTGAATGTTGAACAGGGAGACATTCGCCGAGCGCTGAGTGCCGGATTCACATCGGTCACAGCACCGGAGGAGCGGTTAACGATCACCAGCACCGTATCGAAGGCGCCGAAAAGCGTTCTGTCGATCTCCTGCGCGCCCGAACGTGTCGGCACGCCAAAGAAAAGCAGCAATAATATCAGTAGTTTCATTCTCTTTTAACTCCCAAAATGGTATCGGTTAACTCTGAATAAATTCACAAAAAAATAACAAAACGGTAAAATCGATTCAGGATGAAATAATAGCTGTTTTTGCGAAATGATTTACACGTTATCTTTAGCGAAAAAACAATGGTACTCTTTTTCCAAAATCGGGCAGATCAGTCTTAACAATGTTCAATAACAGATTATGATAACATTAAGTGATCTGGGCTTTGACGTGTGGTTCGAAGCACATATCGATGACATCCGCCATGAGGGTCAGAACATTGCACGCATAACAGCCGTTGATCGCAATTCTTACCTTGTCAGGAATGAAATCGGTGAGATTCCTGCCGAACTTGCGGGAAAGTTCTCTTTCCAGGTTGAGTCATCGGTTGAGCTGCCATGTGTCGGCGACTGGGTCAGTGTGCAGTATCATAATGAAGGCACCCTGGCAATCATCCACGGGCTCTTTCCGCGAAAAAAATTTTTACGCCGGAAGCGTGCCGGCATAGAGGTGGACTACCAGATGATTGCAGCCAATATTGATCTCGCATTTATTGTCCAGTCCTGTCACTTTGACTTTAATCTGGCGAGACTGAACCGCTATCTGGTCATGGCGGCTGACGGGCATGTTGAGCCGATTATCATTCTTGCCAAAACGGATCTGATCTCCCAGGATGAGTTGCAGGAAAAGCTTGCCGCCATAAAAGAGGCTGGTATCACAACAAGGGTTATCGCACTCAGTAATCTGACTGGCGCTGGATATGACGAATTCCGGGAGGTATTGCTGCCAGGAAAAACCTGTTGCTTGCTTGGTTCGTCGGGAGTCGGCAAAACGACGCTGCTCAATCATTTGACTGGACGGGATGATCTTGATACCAAAGCGGTCAGTGGAACGGGAGAAGGCACACATACAACGACGCGTCGGCAGCTTATTGTGCTTGATAATGGCGTTATGTTCATCGATACGCCCGGAATGAGAGAGTTAGGCCTTCTGGGCGCCGATGAAGGAGTCAACAAGGGGTTTGAAGATATTATTGAGCTTGCCGGGGCCTGTCGCTATGCCGACTGCAGTCATACACAGGAGTCTGGCTGCGCGGTTCTTGCTGCAATTGCAGATGGAGAGTTGAGTGAAGAGCGCTATGCAGGTTATCTGAAGCTCCGGAAAGAGTCAGAACACTATGAGATGTCCTACCTTGAGAAGCGGAAAAAGGATAAGGCATTCGGACGCTTCATCAAGAAAGCAAAGAAGAATCTGAAACGATGAATGAGCTGGATCGGACAACCGACTCATGCGAATGGGTTTCAACCCCCACTGATACTCACCTTACCGATAAGCATAAATCCGACAAATAAAACAGTGTATCAAATGATCATAAAGAACACCTCCGAAATTGACGCCATTGTTGACAAGAACGCCCTCTGCAGCTCTTTCTTGTCAACGGAGTAAAGGCTTTTACCTGAACCTGAAATTTTTAGCTTCGGCCTGGGCCCTCAGATTTTTGAGAATGACTGAGCCGAGGCTCTGTTCACCAGCATTTTGTTTCTGTTTCTGCAGGATATAGGCATCCCGTTTCCGGCTCAGTTCTGTAATTTGCGCTTTCACCTCTTCCCGCTCTCTCTTTTTTTGCTGAACATAGCCGTTCAGTTGACCGGTGTTCATCTTCCGCAACTCTTCCGGCAGCTCTTCCTTCCTGAGCTGACCGGTTGTTATTTTTTTCTCTTCCAGTGCATCGACCAGATCCCACTCCGAAGCCTTGTAAAGACTTGATCCTTTTGAGACACTCCTTGCTGCCGAAACGGGTGCAGAAAGTTTTGCAGCGTTCACATCCTGCTGCGACTGGCGGGCAAAGCTCTCTTTTCCAGCCTTGCCATAGGGCACATAGGTGCTGTTGATCCGGCTGTTCAACAGTACCAGATCATGATCATAAGGTGTCGGAATACCTCCTGCATCCCTGTCGCTGTCGATGGCAAAGTAGCTGCCGCCACCCAAAACGGCCCCTCTCTGCCAGAATGAGCCGATACCTTCACGGTAGTCCCCGCAGTAGATGGTGTTAACCACAATATCCTTTCCGGCTGCCCACCGGCAAGCCACATCGTAATCAATCGATCCCTGGTTGAACGGTTCATTACCCGCAATGAAAATCATTTTCAGACCTTCCCGGGAACGATTCCACTGCAACTGGTTCAGGCTGCTGCCGATAACATGCCCACAATACTCCGAACCGCCGTTGGTGTCGAGAGAGAAAAGCGCTTCGGAAAGCAGGTCGAGGTTTTCCGTAAACGGAGTCACCTGACGGATATATCCCGACGTTGCCGGAAGGTTGTTGTTGCCATATTCATAGAGCGCGACCTCGAGCCGAATGTTTTCGCCCCGTTTATACATTCTTGAAAGTTCGTTGACGATCTGCCATAACTGGCTCTTTGCCTGATTGATCAGTCCGTCCATACTGTTGCTGGTATCGAGCAGCAAACAGAGCTGAACAAGCCTGTAATCACGAGGGCATTTTTGTTCAACCAACCTGAGATTGTCGTACTGCCGTGCATAACCCTCCATGGCCTTCCTCAGCGAGAGTGCCTGCACTCCCCCCTCAGCATTGTCTGAACCGGCTATAGTTTTTGCTTCAAGAGATGTTGTTCCGGCGGCTGCGCAGACAGCAACAAGCAGTGGCAATAATTGTTTCTTCATGATAATCACACGATTGCAGTTGAGAATCCTTCCGTTCAGATTAATGACGATATCCCCATTCATTTCTTGCACTCTCCTCATAAAACCCGGAATAAGCGTCTGTACTTCTTCTGGATTTCGTATCATGTCCTGAAAGAGAGGAAAACATACCATCCTGCAAAGGAAAATAAGTGGCGCACGATGCAACACCTCACTGACAAAAATACCGGGCATCCTCAATGGCTGTTATAGAAAAGGTTCCTCATATCGGGGATGTTGTCTGTGCGATTATTGAAAAGGAAGGCTTGTTCCTTGTCGCTCAACGTCCCGAAGGGAAGTCGATGGCATCCCTGTGGGAATTTCCCGGCGGCAAGGTAAACCAGAATGAAACGGAAAAAGCTGCCCTGCAAAGAGAACTACAGGAAGAACTCGGTGTGACGGTGAACATCATTCAGCGCCTGACCCCTTGTTTCCACACCTACCATGATTTTTCCCTGACGCTGATACCCTTCCGATGCCAGTTGTATGGAGAGGAGCCCCGGGCGCTTGAACATCAAGCACTCCGTTGGATAACTCCTTATGAAACAGGCTTGTACAACTTTCCCGATGCCGATCTGCCGATACTCGAAGAGTACCTTGCACAATACAGAGCCGTTGGGAATAAAGTTCAATAGAGAACAAAAGCAATTGCCGGTTTTCATCGTTCCTTACGCAACTGCTCAAGTTGGCGTACCCCTATTATCACGGTAATAATTAATTTTTTCATAAAATACTCTTTTTAATTTTGTACTATACAGGCTGTTCTAATGAAATATGTTCGTCTGATCCGGCTGAGTATCCATGAACGTGTTATTATTGATCCGCTGATGCCTTACTTCTTCTTCACCTCCACCTGTCCATTTTTCACATCATACTTGATGAGCGATCTCTTTTTCCTCATGGTTAGTTCCAATGCAGGCAAGCGAATTGAAGCATCATCATGTATCAGACTTCCATAATTACAAAGCAATATAAATGTATTGCGAACCCATATTTCGCTCTTGTTTGAAGTATGCATTCTTTTAAAACGAAACAATATATGAGGTTATGAAAAAGCACATACCTGTTCTTCGCTCTGTTTATGTATCGTTTTTCGGATGCTTACTGATTACCGGCTCTGCTATGGCTGGTCAACAAAAAGATCTGATCAAGTATAACACCCTCTATGAAAGCGGTCATTTTAAAGAAGCCGCTGAGTTTGAAAAAAAACTGGTCGGCGATAATCAGGATAACCCATCGAAACTGCTCCAATCTTTGCTGACCGCATCCGCCTTGCGATATGATCATCAGTATGAGTCCAGTACCTCTCTGTTTGATGCCTGTGAGAACAGTATCAAGGCGCATGACGAGAAAAGTGGTGCTGCAGATGTTACAAGGGATATCGGGGCGACGTTGATCAATGATAAAGCTGTGGCATACCGAGGTACTCAGTACGATGGTATTATGCTCAATACCTTTAAAGCGCTGAATTTCTGGCAACTCGGGCAGACTGATCTGGCCAGAGTGGAGTTCAACAGGGCTCTTGACCGACAGCGAAGAGCCGTCGAAAAATTCGCAGCCGAAATTAACAAGGTCAAAGAGGAGATGGATAAGGAGGCAAAAAGCAAGGGACAACCCGACCCGGTGGATAATCCTGAAATCAATACGATCATCAGGAAAAATTATTCAGCTCTCGACGAATACGCAGTATATCCGAATTTTGTGAATCCCTTCACCTCATATGTTGCTGGATTGTTTTTTATGGCCAATGGCGACAATGCCAAAGCTGCATCTCTCTTCAAGGAGGCATATGGCATGAGCAAAAACAGGACGGTGTTTGATGATCTGAAAAATACTGCAGGAGCCTCTGCTCGCAGAAGGCGCAGCAGTAATCATGTCTGGTTACTGCTGGAAAATGGTTCAGGTCCTGTCAAGGAAGAGTTTCGTGTTGATCTGCCGCTTTTTCTCGCAAGTAAGGAAATCAAATATACGGGAATCGCTTTGCCCAGGCTCACCTTCCGGGACGATGCCTATCCACATGTTACCTTACGCGATGGTGGGGTCAGTTTGGGACAAACCACGCTTGTTGCCAGTATGGACAAGGTTGTTCAGACCGAGTTTCGAAAGAGATACCCGATTATTTTGAGAAGGGCGATTCTTTCCTCTACACTGAAAACCGGTATCCAGGTTCAGGCACAAAAGAAAATAGGCTTTTTCGGAGGACTCGTAGCCGGTATTATTCAGGAAGCTACCACAGGTGCCGATTTAAGAATCTGGACAGCTTTGCCGAAAAATTTTCAGGTAGCCAAAGTTAGTATCCCCAAATCCGGTGTTTTAAGCGTCAGTACACCTGATGGCAAAGAGATGAAAATTCCAATTTCTGCCAATGAAAACTCATTGGTATATGTAAAACTTCCATCGATCGGCGGAGAACCCTATTATGATGTAATTTCTATGAATAAATAAATAAAACTTGAAATGAAAATTATACGTCGCGGCCTTTATGGGTTGTTACCTGTAATACTTTTCGTCATGATGGGTTTTGTCGGTGCAACGTTTGATGATCCAAGAATATCACTCATTGACTATTCCACCCGATGTGATATTGTTCTCACCGGTATGGCGTCGGAAATTACTCGAAGTGGTTTGCTTGAGGTTAGAGTTAACGGTTTTAATACGAGCCATTCATATCGACGACTGGAGTATCTTGTTGAATGGTATGATACGAACAACATGAAAATTGACACTATCATGTCTCAATGGACAAAAGCGCCTGCCTTTCAAGAGTCAAGTTTTACCTTACAGGCCATTGCTCCTAACGAAAGGGCTTGTGATTTCAGAATATTAATCAGAAAAGGAGAGTGAACACATGGTGGAGTCAAAAAAGATCATCAGAAAAGTAGTGAGCATTATTGCCGTCGTCAGCATGACGGCAATCAGTACAGCGTCATATGCTGATGATGTTGAAAATATTGATATGGATAACGACCGTGCAGGAGCGGTCATGGGGCTTGATTACCGTGATTTTCAGACTGCCGCAGGGGATGCAGTGAGCAGTATGCTCTTGTCAGGAGCCGTGGATAAAAGAAGTGGTGGCAGGTATGTTTTGGCAATATCTCGCATTATTAACGACACAATGCAGCGCATTGATACGGATCAACTTGTTAAAAAAATAAGGGTTGAGCTTTTGAAAAGCGGCAAGGTTGTCGTAACGACGGCTATCAATGCTTATGGCGCTGAAGATTACATGTCATACGATACAAGACAATTGAGAAAGTCCAAAGAGTTCAATCAGCGAACTGTAGCAAAAAAAGGACAGATGATCGCTCCCGAATTGAGTCTGTCAGGCAAAATAATTCAACGCAACATCCGTATGAGTCACGACAAGCAACAAGTTGAATATTATTTCCAACTGACACTGACAGATATCACCTCAGGTCTTGCGTTATGGGAAGATGAAAAGGTAATCGGCAAGAGAGGGAGTAACAAATCGGTATCATGGTAACATGGTTGTATTATTGACATGATGTTCATGCTCGTTGTATTAAGATACACTTATAGAATGTTTCTTTTTCCTTTTCAACAAGAACCATTAGAACCGGTTTATACCCATGGTTAATTCATGCGTACGTTCAAGATGGTCGGCATTTCGACTTGCAAAGATACTTCTGGTCGTGACTCTTTTTCTGCCAATACTTACCTCATGCAAAGAGTCACCTGATAGTAAAGTTTCGAAAACAAGACAAAATGAACAAACGGCTGACCAAAGGGTAGTTTCTAACATACAACAGCAAAATCAGCCGACTGAAAGTCAGGGCATTTTTAAACAGAAAATCGTGCTCTCCGGAAAAGGAAAAAGTGAAAAAGATGCGATAATTGATGCCTTGATCAAGACGGTGACAAAAATACCTGGCTTGGTATTGACAAATAATGAAATAAGAGGGATTGTCGACAGTCGCTATGCGAGCGATCAAATAAAAGAAGCCAAAACCGTTCATAGCGATATCAACGTTACAACACCATCTCCCGCTGATTTTATCAGGAATTATACGGTGCTTGAGTCAAAAAAAACAGGATTTCTTTTTTTTGAGGAATACACCGTTAAAACAGCGGTAATTTTACCGCAAAAAAACAAGACTGAACATACAATAACAAAGATAAAACTGGCCATAGCTCCACTGCGTACCCATGGAATTACAAGCGGCGCTCTATTTTCCGGAACATGGATGAGAGATCTTGAAGTTGCATTGATTCAGTCTGGCAAGTTTGCCATGCTTGACAGAAGCTTTGATGACATTACCAAAAACCAAACTAACCAGTATGCCTCTGGAGAGTTCTCTGACCAGGAACTCACGAGACGTGGGCAGCGTGCAGGAGCTGATTATATCGTAACCGGAGAATTAATGAAAGGCACTTCGCCTGAAAAGGTCCGTCTCAGAATTATTGATATAGCAACAGGCAAGGTTAAATATGCCAGGAATTATGGCGCAAATTCGATTGATGCCTTTAATGATATCATTGAATATTTTTATCCATTGACCCTTATTGGAATGAATGGCCCCGATGTCATTATTGGCCAGGGAGGAGAACGTGTTGTAGTTGGGCAAAAGTATTCAGTGTTTTGGCTGAGTTCTGAGCTTAAAGACCCCTATACGGTAGAAACTGTCGACAGAATTGAAAATCCGATCGGCACTATTGAGGTGACCTCTACCGGCTTAACAACAAGCATAGCCAGAGTCATAAGCGGCAATGCTGACATCCAGGCCAAAATTAATGATCGCCTTATCATAAGGAAGCAAAGAGCTGATGTCATGCCTGACATAGCTCCCGGCAAAAAAACAAAGAGCAAGGCAGCTCATAAATCGGTTGGTCGTTCTACGTCGGTTAAAATCAACAGGGATGGTGGGGTGAAGTTACCTTTCGACTAAGATAGAGTTCATTCTGGAACTTTTCCGGCTCACTGGATCCGAGAGTAAATCCGAAGATCCAGTCACTGATTAGCGATCTTGGGGTGAGGATTTATCCGGCTCGAATTCAAGTATGACGGAGTTCATGCAGAAGCGCTTTCCCGTTGGAGGCGGCCCATCGTCAAAAACGTGACCAAGATGTGCTTTGCAGCGTCCGCAAACGACCTCTGTCCGCTCCATACCAAAAGAAGAGTCTTTCCGATAGAGAACACTGTTTGGGCGCAGGGTTTCAAAAAAGCTGGGCCAGCCGCAGGTACTTGGCAAACTTGGCGTCGGAGCGAAAAAGCATATTGCCACATGCTGCACAGAAGTAACTTCCCCGCCCCTCATAATCCCAGTATTTTCCTGAAAATGCCTGCTCGGTTGAACCGTGGCGAGCCACCTCATATACTGCCGGAGAAAGCACCTCCTTCCAGATGGCATCAGAAAGATTGAGGCCGGTTGTATCGGTACGCGAGTAATAGGGATTGGCCGGATGTTGCTTTTCAGTCATGGCTTTGGGTTTTTCAGTTATTGTTGGGGGCGCGGCCCCATTGCATGCCGACAGTGTAACAATAGTCATCAAAATGAAGAGAGTCGTTCGTGCCAGGCGTCGAAATATCTGGTTCACTGCTGATGTTGACACACCAAGCTGACGAGCTGTCTCAGCATATGATAATCCAAACTCCTTGATAAATTTCACCGCGAGTTCCTTTCGCAGTGCCGTGCACTCATCTCTTTTACTGCCGGACTCCATCAACTGCAATGCAACGCCACATTCTCCGCATCTTTTACGAAGCTCTTCAGCAGCCTCCTGACTGAAATTCGACGCTGGTATAAGAGCCTTTACGGAATCATCTGCCTGGTCAAGTATCTCCCTGACAAATGCACTGCTGCCGAGAATCCGCTCGTCGCCGAATTGCTTTTCTCCGCGCTGCCTCAGCGATTTCACTTCCGACCACCCTCCGGTTGAACGAATCAGCCCTCCACCGGTTAACTCAGGCTGCTCTCCTTTTCTGCTCTCCGCTTCAACAAAGAGTCGATATGCCTCTCGGGCCATCCCCTCCTTTTCCCCAAAAAAGCGCAGCACAAAGTCGCTCTCCTGCCATTCATGGTTGCACTGCTTCATGATGACCGCATGACCACTCCACCGATGCTGGTCGAGTTCCTCCAGGGAATGCACAATTCCTGCCCTCAACGGGTTAAGATGAATATAGCTGACCAACCGCACAAAGTAGGGCTCCTCCTCACAGACGATCGATTTATAGCGGTTTTGAAAGAGATGACCATACCTCTTGTGGCGACGATTGTACACTGTTGCATAGCCACTCAGAAGCTTGCGCATAAATGACGATAAACCCTCCTCACTGCTCTTAAGCAGGATATGGGCGTGATTGATCATCAATGCCCATGCGTAGATCTCCGTACCTGTTGCTTTCGCCAACCTGCCCATGCGAAGGACAAAGTGATCACGATCGGTGTCATCCATGACGATTCGACACCCCTCAATACCCCGCACCATCACATGATGGAGAGTTCCGGGTGCATCAAGTCTTGCTCCACGCGGCATGTTACCTCTCCTTTTGAGTTGCTGAAAATTATCCGAAATTTAACTAAATATTTGAATAAGTACTAAATATCAACAACGTCCCCTACTTTTTAGAGTGGGATCATCGACGGATTTTTTTGTAGATCTTGTTCAGGATTTTTTCAAAATTAATGACTGATTTTTGGCGCGTCCGGACGGGAATGTCATCACAGGTATCTTCTGGAATACCGCTCTGAACAGGATAAATGAGGATAAAGCTGTTTTTCTGGAAATACCTGTTGAGATAGAGCGGTATCTTTGCCATCCTGGCGTGATAGGAGATGTTGTTTTTCCGGCTCATGACAATAATAAGGTTATCGTCTTTTTTTATCTCATTTGAGAGCACAAGAAAATCAGCCCACTCCTTGAACATCTTGTACTCGGCATGAACAATGCTCTCTCTATAAGCCTCCTTCAGATAAGCAATAGTCTGACGGGATGCATAGATGACCATCCTGCTGCCGGTGTTTTTTATGATATTGATGACGCTCTGTATCCATAATACAAAACCAACCTCATTTTCCGCTCCCACAGGAATTACAATAATAGTGCGTTTGATAGTAGCAAGGGGCTGAACCGATCTGTAGATAAAAGTGGTGACATTACAGCGTCGGAGAATGCTTTCCGGTGAACTGCCAAAAAAGCTGTCCATGAGGCTCTGCTTGTGATGAAGGCCTATAATCAGTTCGTTAATTTTCTGTTCTCTGATAACGCCAGCAATACCATTGAGTATATCGCTGTCATAACGAAGCAAACCCGTCAGCTTGTTATCAGTGGATGATGCGGCAACTGCAGCCTTTTCAAGAATTTTTCCCGCACGTTTTTCTTGTGTCTCATCGGACATGCTGTTATCGGCGACATGCATGGCATAGATACCCTTGCGGTTTTTGACAGATGTTACGGTTACGCTGAGATTGACCAACTCATCAACCGTGCTGATGTCGTTCATGTAAATCAATATACGCTCATCAGCGGCAAGCACTCCGGGTTCTGGAACATCATCTGCCGCTTCGGCGAGGGCAATGTTCTGCGCCCCTTTCTCCCCAACTATGGTTGCCAGCGTGCAGGTTAGCAGAATAAAGAGAATCGTACCGTTGAGCACGCTTTCATCGAGCAGTCTGACAGGAGCGCCAGTAATGCTATAGCCAACAATGATATTGTAACCGATCAGGACGGTTGCAAGTGCGAGTGCGGCATGTGCGCTGATCAGTCCAAAAATGAGTCTTCGCTGGTCAAGGGAAAAGCCGAAGAGTTTTTGGGTAATCCAGGCTGAAAGATATTTGGCCACCGTAGCAGCAATGGTGATGACCACAGCAACTTCAATGGTTTCATAACCCTTGAAGAAAGCCTGGATATTGATCAGCATACCAACCCCGATCAGAAAAAAAGGAATAAAGATGGCATTGCCGACAAACTTGATACGGTTCATGAGCGGTGATGTCCGCGGGATGAGGCGGTTCAGGGCAAGACCTCCAAGAAATGCCCCGATAATAGCCTCAACACCTGCGGCCTCGGCAAGAAAGGCGCTGAAAAAGACCATCGCCAAAACAAAGAGGTACTGTTGCACGCTGTCGTCAAAACGCTTGAAAAACCATCGGGCTATAACGGGAAAGAGCAGGATGACAACCAGACTGAAGAGCGTTATACCGATAAGAAGTCGTATCCAGAATGCGGCAGTCAACTCCCCTTCCGAGAGTCCGACAACGACTGCAAGCACCAGAAGAGCAAGAGTGTCAGTGATAAGTGTGCCACCGATTGCTACATTGACCGCCTTGTTTTTGGCTATGCCAAGCTTGCTGACAACCGGATAAACAATGAGCGTATGAGAGGCAAAGATACTGCCGATAAGGATGGATGAAAGCAGGGAAAAATGGAGAATATAGAGCGCTACAACAATACCGAGGACAATGGAGATAAGGAAGGTATAAAGTCCGAACAGGATACTTTTGCTGCTGTTTTTGCGAAAATCGGCAACATCAATCTCAAGGCCTGCAAGAAACATGATGTAGAGCAGACCCACCGTACCAAAAAGGATGATACTGCTGTCACGAAGCATCAGATTCAATCCATGAGGGCCAATGAGCGCTCCGGCAAGGATAAGAGTGATCAGGCTTGGAATTTTCAGCCGGCTGAGAAGAAAGGGAGCAAACAGGATGATAAGGAGCAGCAGCGAAAACTGTAATACCGGATTTTTCAAGGGCAGTGATATATCTATCAGGCTCATCAACACCATCGTTTACAATCCAGAAGTTAATCACGGGCCCGTCGGCACTTTTTTGTGAAATATGCATATCTTTTCAGTTGAACACAAACCGGCCGCATCTCTCTTTGGCCTCAACTTCAACAACCCGGCCTCCTGTAACCTTTTTCCTGCAAGAAAACAATGCACTGGATCTATCTGATTATGGCGATTTTGTTTGAAGTATCCGGCACCACCTGCATGAAAATATCTGACGGATTCAGTAAACTTGCACCAACGCTTTTTATCTTTATTTTTTACGGGCTGAGTTTTACCTTTCTTTCGCTGGCGCTCAAGGTACTTCCCATCGCCCTGACCTATGCAATCTGGTCAGGAATTGGAACGGCAGCAATTACCGTTATCGGAGTCATCTGGTTCGGTGAAGGTATAAACGCCATTAAACTCGCATCCCTGCTGCTGATTATTATCGGCGTTGCAGGGTTGCATTTCAGTCAAGAGGTTCACTAACGCATGAAACAGTTGATCAATCCTCTCTATAAAAAAATAGTCGTCAAAGTCGGCACCAACGTCATTACCACAAAAAAAGGCGAACTTGACCTTGAAATTCTCCAGCAGCTTACCACCCAGATTGCGGAACTGCAAAAACAGGGAATTCAGATCATTCTCGTCTCGTCGGGAGCTGTCGGCGCCGGACGCTCGGTGGTCAAACTCTCCGGTACCATCGCGCCAGTTGCGGCCCGCCAGGTACTTTCCTCTACAGGCCAGATCAAACTGATCAGCAGCTACAACGAGCTCTTTGCAAAGCAAGGGCTGGTCACCGCCCAGATTCTGGTCACCAAGAGCGATTTCGGCGACCGCCTGCACTATCTCAACATGCAGACCTGCTTCAGCTCCCTTCTGCAGCAGAATATCATCCCCGTTGTCAATGAAAACGATGCCGTGTCGGTGACCGAGCTAATGTTTACCGACAATGATGAGCTCTCCGGCCTCATTGCCTCCATGATGGATGTTGAGGGCTACATCATTCTCTCGCATGTTGATGGCCTTTTTGACATGAAATCAGGCAACGGCACCATCATCCCCATCATTGATCCCTCGACCAAACATTTCCACCAGTATATCAATCCGGGAAAATCAGAATTCGGCAGAGGAGGGATGTTGACCAAGTGCCATATCGCGCAAAAGCTCTCCCGTCTCGGCATCACCGTCCATATTGCCAACGGACGCACTCCCGGTATTCTCCTCTCGCTTCTTGAGGGAGAACAGACCGGCACAAAATTTCTGCCGCAAAAGGCAACCCACGGGCCGAAACGGTGGATTGCCAACAGCGAAGGGATGGAAAAGGGTGCCGTAACGGTTAACATGGGCGCTGAAATGGCCCTTGTGGCCGGAGATCGAGCCAACAGCCTGCTGCCGGTCGGTATTGAATCGGTTGAAGGGCGTTTCCTGAAAGGCGACATCATCAAGGTCTGTGCGACGGACGGAACCATCATCGGCTACGGTATGGCGCAATACAGCTCGGAAAAAACAGTTGCAATCATGGGTCTGCAGGATCAGAAGCCCCTGATTCATTACGATTACCTCTATATCACCACCTGAATTCTGCCCGACATGAAAGAAACGATAACGAAACAACTCATAGCCGTCCAGCAGGCAAGCAGGGAGATCATCACCCTCACCGACGAAGCCATCAACAGCCTGCTTTGCGCACTTGCCGACAGCATACCGTCTCACCAGGAGGCCATTCTCCAGGCAAACCAGAAAGATATCGAACGGATGGATCCGGCTGACCCCATGGTTGACCGACTGCTGCTGAATGCATCGCGTCTTGATGCCATTGCCGCCGACATCCGTAATGTCGCTTCACTCCCCTCTCCGCTTGATGCACTGCTTGAAGAGCGGGTGCTGCCGAACGGCCTCAACCTGAAAAAAGTGACCGTACCCATAGGCGTGATCGGCATCATCTACGAAGCAAGGCCGAACGTCACCTTCGACGTCTTCGCACTCTGCCTGAAATCGGGCAACGCAACCGTGCTGAAAGGCGGAAGTGATGCCATGTACTCCAATATTGCCATTGTTGAGCTTATCCACTCCGTCCTGAAGGAGCATGGCATCAATCCCGATACACTCTATCTGCTGCCCGCAGAACGGGAAGCCGCCGCCGTTATGCTCAATGCAGTCGGCTATATCGACATGATTATTCCACGCGGAAGCCAGAAACTGATCGACTTTGTCCGCAACAACGCCAAAGTTCCGGTCATTGAAACCGGCGCAGGCATTGTGCACACCTATTTCGACAAAAGCGGCGATCTTGACCTCGGCAAGCATATCATCTTCAACGCCAAAACCCGTCGCCCCAGCGTCTGCAACGCCCTTGATACTCTCGTGATCCACCAGGAGCGTCTCGCCGACCTCCCTGCTCTGGTAGAACCACTTCAGGAAAAACAGGTGCTGCTCTTTGCCGATGAAGCAGCTTTTCAGGCGCTGCAGGGCTCCTATCCCGAAGCTTTGCTCCATCAGGCTGAACCGGAACATTTCGGCACCGAATTCCTTTCTCTGAAAATGTCGGTAAAAACGGTTTCCTCCCTTGAAGAGGCGCTGGAGCATATCGCCCGCTACAGCTCACGCCACAGCGAAGCCATCATCGCGACTGACCCCGAGACAACGGCAACCTTCCTCAAACGGGTTGATGCCGCCGTGGTCTATGCCAACACCTCCACCGCCTTCACCGACGGCGCTCAGTTCGGACTTGGCGCCGAGATCGGCATCAGCACCCAGAAGCTCCACGCCCGAGGCCCGATGGCGCTGAAAGAGCTGACGACATATAAATGGATTATTGAGGGAAACGGACAAACCAGACCAGCATAAATAATGCTTGAAGCAAAAAATATCAGCAAGTCCTACACCCTTCCGGGGAAAAAGAGCATCGAGATCCTCCGCAAAGTTAATCTCACGCTTGGCGAAGGTGAGATGGTGACCGTCATCGGTGCCTCAGGAAGCGGCAAAACAACCTTGCTCAACCTGCTCGGCACCCTCGACACACCCGACAGCGGCGAAATTCTCTTTGACAACGAAGTTCTGTTCAGGGATAAAAAATACACGCTCTCACAAAAAGCGTTGGCAACGTTCCGGAACCGAAAAATCGGCTTCGTCTTCCAGTTCCACCACCTCCTTTCCGACTTTACCGCCCTCGAAAATGTGGCGATGCCCGAATTCATCGCCACCGGCAAACTCCCCCCTGCAAAAAAACGGGCCGGAGAGCTGCTTGCAAGCCTTGGCCTCTCGGAGCGATTCGACCACCTCCCTTCTGAACTCTCCGGAGGTGAACAGCAGCGCGTCGCCATTGCCCGCGCCCTGATGAACAACCCGAAACTGATCCTGGCCGACGAACCAAGCGGCAACCTCGACAACCAGAACAGCCGCATTCTCTATGAGCTGATGGCGCGTCTGAGCAAGGAGCGCCAAACCTCCTTCGTCATCGTCACCCACAACGAAGAGTACGCCGCCCTCGCCGACCGCTGCCTCCGCATGGAGGGCGGGCAGTTGCATCCCTGCGGGGGGTGATACGATGAATTAGCCGAAAATCATTAAATCAGAAACAACTGATAACTTATAACATATTGATATGTATGTAACAACGAGATTTATTGGCACGAAGTGTAGCGAACAGAACTACTTATTCTTTCTGCTTACAGTAGACTATATCAATGGCGCAGAACAAATAATGAGTAGTCTTGAGCCATTGCTGACAAAATTTGCTCGTGATCTTGATGGTAATGCACTTGTTATCCCTTTTCGAGGTGATGAGAATAACACTTTAGACGACGCTCTTGATAAATTTCAATGTCACCATGATTACCAGAAAAGTGAGTTGATAGATAAGCTTCCTGCAATTTTAGCAATTGACGTTGATTTTGACACATTTGATCCGAAGCAACACAACCATATTCTTATATCGCTGAAAGATTCAATCAGTAAATATGGTCATGTAGCTATTTTTGAAGTGCAAGAGCTGCTAAACGAATTAGTTCTCGGAACGAGAATTCATAGCTTATTTCAACATATTGGTGATTTTCTCAAGAACAAACAAAAAGAAAATACTTGGGAAGTTGCTCGGAATATCGTTGAAATTAAACCTGAGATTTTTGGAATCAGCATTGATATCCGGAAAGGAATCAAGCTTTTTAAATCAGTTATAAAAAACAAACTATCTGAAGTGTATGGCGACCAGTTAGACGTTTATAAAAATCCCTATGAATGGGTAAAATGCCCAAAATGTAATATCAGTTTCAAAGTCTATGACAAAGGAGTGTGGGATGGTGAAGTTCATAAAACCTGCGGACAACGGCTAAACATTCTTTAACTACATAAGAAGAATTCTTTTAAAATCACCTCTACATCCAAACTATAAGTTCTGGTTGAAGTAAAATCATTAAATGCAAATTCATGTTCTCGCCAAGTAACGAAGAACAATTTCGTACATTCAGCACAAGCTTCGGCACTTGAAACCAGGAAATCACGTTTTTATCAACTATTTGCAAGACAATGCCTCACGCTCTCGAACTGAAATATGGCCTGACTGCCCAGGAGTTGCTTGATGCCATCGATAAACGATTTCGCCTCAAGGTCGCCCTGGAAGGCGCCGTCGCGGAAGTTCATTTCGAAAGGAAGCTTCGCATCGCCAGCCGGGAAGGTTGGTTAACCGGTTATGAGAGCCACGATGTCGATGGAATGCATGACTTCACCGTTTTGACGCTCTCTGGAATATCCATCCGGGTTGAAGTCAAAACCATACGCAACGGCCCGAAACCCCAAGTTGAGTTGCAGAAGACACGTGCCGCCAAAGCTGATCCAAGTAGCCGTTACTACGACCGTAGTCACTTCGATGTTGTAGCTGTTTGCGTCGGTCGCTCCACTGCCGATTGGAGCCAATTCCGATATGCGTTGGTACGGGAACTTCCAAGCCATCGGCATCATTCAAACAAACTCCAGGTCATGCACTCTATTCCAGAAGGAACAGAAACAGAACCTCGATGGTTTTCACGTTTTCAGAATATTATTGATGCTTATACAATCTGAACCCATATACAAGACAGCTTTTGGTGCGTTATTCTGCGCTGACAGCCTCGAATTCATGCAGCAAATACCGGACGACTCAGTTGATCTGGTTCTTACCAGTCCGCCTTATGCTCTCCACTTCAAAAAAGAGTATGGTAACGCAAATCAGCAGGATTACATTGCCTGGCTTCTTCCTTTTTCCAGAGAAATAAAAAGGATCATAAAGCCATCCGGTTCATTCGTTCTGAACCTCGGTGGCGCATGGCAACCCGGGTTACCAATTCGCAGTCTCTACCATTATCGCGTCCTGCTTGCTCTTGTGGACGAAATCGGATTTGATTTAGCGCAAGAATTTTTCTGGTTCAATCCTGCAAAAATGCCTGCACCCGCAGAATGGGTCAATGTTCGTCGCATCCGGGTAAAAGACAGCGTGGAATATATTTTTTGGCTTGTCAAAGATCCGATGGCAAAAGCGGATAATCGCAAAGTCCTCCAGCCATACAGCGAGGACATGAAGCGCCTGATCAAACGAGGGGTCAAGCAAACTATCCGGCCAAGCGGACACGTGATCAACGGCACCTTTGCAAGTGATCAAGGCGGTTCAATTCCGTCAAATCTCATTCAGTGTGGTAATAACGAATCGAACAGCGCCTATATAAAGAACAGTAAAATTGCTGGTAATAAAATTCATCCTGCTCGTTTCCCGGCAGAACTGCCAAGATTCTTCATCGAATTCCTGACAAACCCCGGAGATTTGGTGCTTGATCCTTTTGCTGGCAGCAACACGACTGGATACGTAGCCGATGGCCTGAAGAGACAATGGATGGGGGTAGAACTCAGAAGCGACTATGCCGAGGAAAGCAAATTACGGTTTGAAGGTGTGCCGGAAGAGATCATTCTGACTCAAGACCAACAGTCTCTTCAATTTGAATGACTGAAGTTTGAAACAAAAGGAACCATTGAAAATTAGGCCGCATTATAAACCGCTGCAACCATGCCTGAAAGAGCAACACTAATCGCCAAGGGAACGTACGCTACGAACGGGAAACAAACCTCTCCTGAGAAGCGCTTTATTGAGGTTAACGGCTTCAAGGTTCATTACCGGATGGATGGCAGCGGAAAGCCGCTCGTGGTGCTGCTACACGGCAGTTTTCTGAGTCTCCGCTCATGGCGCCTCGTATTTGATCAACTGGCGAAAACAACAACGGTACTGGCCTTTGACCGCCCTGCTTTTGGTTATACCTCTCGCCCTCTGCCCTCAAAGGCCGCAGGGGTCAGTTACACTCCTGAAGCCCAGAGTGACCTCGTTATCGCACTGATGAAAAAGCTCGGTTTCAGCAAAGCGGTGCTGGTTGGCAATTCGACGGGGGGCACCCTCGCGCTTTTGACAGCACTCCGCCATCCGCAGCATGTTGAGGGAGTGGTGCTTGCTGGCGCCATGATTTACAGCGGCTATGCCACCAGCGAAGTCCCTGCCTTCATGAAGCCTGCCATGAAAGCCATGACACCGGTTTTTTCGCGTCTTATGAAGTTCCTCATCACCAGACTCTACGACCGCAATATTCGAGGCTTCTGGCACAACAAGGAGCGGTTGGGCGACGCTGTTCTTGCCGAGTTTCGCAGTGACCTGATGCATGGCAACTGGTCGAGAGCCTTCTGGGAGCTTTTTTTGGAAACACATCATCTTCAGTTGGAGAAGCGGCTGAAAACCATGTCGTTGCCATCACTCGTCATTACCGGTGAACACGACTTGACCGTTAAAACAGAGGAGAGCATCCGGCTTGCCCGCGAGCTTCCCTGTGCTGAGCTGGTGGTTGTGCCCGATTGCGGACATCTGCCCCACGAAGAACAGCCCGAAGCCTTTCTTGTAGCCGTCAGGAAATTTTTGAAAAGAGTCGTTTAGAAAACTCAATAACCTCTGCATGAACGAACCATCAACCCTCCATAAAATGGGGCCGATTACTCTGGCGCCGTCGGTGCTGCCCCGCCACGCTCTGACCTATCTCTATGCGGCTTTCTTTTCTATCGGACTGGTCACCTTTGTCTCGATCGGTCAGGCTTATATCCTTAATGAGCATCTGAAAATTCCCACTTCACAGCAGGGAACCATCAGCGGTAATCTGGTTTTCTGGACGGAAGTTGTCACGCTGCTCTTTTTTGTGCCTGCCGGGGTTCTGATGGATCGTATCGGGCGAAAACCGGTCTACAGCGCCGGTTTTTTTCTGCTTGCAGTGGCTTATGCGCTCTATCCGCTTTCACGATCCGTTTTTGATTTAACTCTCTACAGGATGATTTATGCACTCGGTATTGTTGCGGTGACCGGTGCGCTCTCGACGGTGATGATCGACTATCCTGCTGAACGGTCGCGGGGAAAACTGATTGCCATAACCGGCTTTCTTAATGGTCTCGGTATTGTGGTGCTGAACAGCTTTTTCGGCGGCTTGCCGATGCAGCTTGTGGCGAAGGGGTTCAGCGGCAGTGATGCCGGGCTCTATACGCATCTTGCCATTGCCGGAGTTGCGCTGGTTTCGGCAGTGGTTGTTGCCTTTGGTCTGAAGGGCGGCACGGAGGTGAGCAAAAAGGATCGTCCTGCTCTTCGCTCTCTTGTTACCAGCGGCATCCGGTGTGCCAAAAATCCGCGCATCCTTCTCTCTTACGCTGCCGCCTTTGTTGCGAGGGGCGATCAATCCATTATCGGCACCTTTCTGCCTTTGTGGGGAACGACCGCTGGAATTGCCATGGGTATGGCGCCTGCCGAAGCGGTAAAAAAGGGAATGATGATTTTTATTATCTCACAGGCTGCGGCACTGCTCTGGGCGCCGGTTATCGGTCCACTTATCGACCGATGGAACCGGGTTACTGCACTGACGATCTGCATGGGACTGGCAAGCATCGGTTATCTTTCGCTGGGGCTGGTCAGCAATCCGCATGAACCTGCTTCAATTGTCAATTTCGTGCTCCTCGGCATTGGGCAAATCAGCGCCTTTCTCGGTTCGCAGTCTCTCATCGGACAGGAGGCGCCAAAGGCAGAGCGGGGGTCGGTTATCGGTATGTTCAATATCAGCGGTGCCGTGGGAATCCTTATCATCACGACCCTCGGAGGACGATTGTTTGACTCCATGAGCCCGAAGGCACCGTTTATGGTTGTCGGTGCCATCAACTCTCTGGTCATGGTTGCGGGTATCTACGTCCGTATCAAGTTTCCGGGCACAGTACACCTGAACGAACAGCACTGAATCCCGAAAGTGCCATTATCAGGCTGCTATTGTCTGCCATCCTCCCCTCTCCGAATGACTCTATGCGATGTTGCAGAGGGCCAACCGATAGATCAGGCCGACAGAAGCAGAGAACAGATACGCTCAACATCCTCTTCCTTGAGATAAGGGTGCATCGGGAGCGAAAAAATTCGGCTGCTCAGCTCCTCCGAAACGGGATAATCTCCGGCCTTATAGCCGAGAAAATCGTAGGCTTTCTGGAGATGGAGGGGAATCTTGTAATAGATCATCGTTGGAATTCCTTCCTGCTGCAAGGCCTGCATGAGCTGATCCCGCTCAGCAGATGAGGCGGCAAGCAGAGAGTATTGCGCCCATGCGGAGCGGTGGTGTGCTGGAATATGAGGAACGATAAACCGGCCCTGCAACCTCTCGCTGTAGAGATCGGCTATGCGCTGGCGTGCTTCGAGTTCGTCATCAAATATGGTGAGCTTTTCGAGCAGCACTGCCGCCTGGATTGAATCAAGCCGTCCGTTGATACCGATACGGTCGTTGCTGTATTTGTCGATACCGCTGCCATGCACCCTGATGGAGCGTAAAAGTGTGTCGAGCTCTTCGTCATCGGTAAAAATCGCCCCCCCATCACCATAGCAGCCAAGTGGCTTGGCCGGAAAAAAGGAGGTTGCTCCAACAAGGCCGAAACTGCCCGCCCTGCGCCCCTTGAAGCTGGCGCCGAAACTTTGGGCAGCATCCTCAAGAATCCAGATTCTGTAAGCATCAGCAACCGCCTGAAGACGATCATAATCCGCTGTCAGACCGAAGAGATCGACGGGGATGAGCGCTTTGGGTTTCAACCCCCGCTGTACAGCATCATCGACAGCATAACCGACAAGATCGGGATCCATATTGAAGGTGTCGGGTAACACATCAACAAAGATGGGAGTTGCTCCTGCCAGACTGATCACTTCAGCGGTTGCAACAAAGGTAAAGGGGGTGGTAAGCACGGCATCTCCCGGCCCGACCCCTTTGGCAAGGAGAGGCATGAGCAGGGCGTCGGTTCCTGAGGAGCAAGAGACGCAGTAACGTGAACCAACATAAGAGGCCAGACGTGATTCGAGTTCGGTTACCTCAGGACCCATGATAAACTGGCCACGATCCAGTATGCCTTCAATGCGATGGAGAAGCGCTGCCCGTATCCGGTCTTTCTGCGAAAGCAGGTCGATAAACTGCATAACTGGTAATGGTTGAGATCTATTAAGACTGTTGGGGTAAAATACAGATTCATTTGATTCTTTTACACCATAAGGGCAATTCTTTCGGAAGAGCTTTTTTTTATGCGCGTAACCACACATTAAAAAAAATTGGTACTCGGTTGGTACAAGAGCGCCAAAGGAGAGTGTGAGAGCCCTGCGGGATGCATGTTTCATAGCTCTCCTCTTGCACGCTATACGATTTTTTATGTATCTATAAGCCAGCTTGCATGTTGCAGATGCAACACAGTAACCAGAAACAGACAATCCAGCCAACGATGAGTTCCTTCTATTTTCTCGGTATCGGAGGTACGGCAATGGCATCCGTTGCCGTCGCACTTTCCCACGCAGGTCATGCCATCAGCGGCTCTGATACGCAGCTCTATCCTCCGATGAGCAGCTATCTTGACGACCATAATATCCGCTATTTCAGCGGTTTTTCCGATTCTAACCTGCAGAGCGCCTCACCGGATTTCGTCATTGTCGGCAATGCGATAAGCCGTGGAAACCCAGAACTCGAATATGCCCTGAACCATCATCTTGAGCTTCTCTCCATGCCGGAGCTGGTTCGACGCCACCTGATCGCCCATAACAGCTCCATTGTGGTGGCGGGCACCCACGGCAAAACAACCACAACCTCTCTTGTCGCCTGGTTGCTTGAACATGGCGGGCTCAAGCCGGGATTTCTGGTTGGAGGCATCCCTGAAAACTTTTCTCTTGGCTGCCGGGCTTCAGGGCGCAGTGAAGAGGGCTTTTTTGTGACGGAGGGTGATGAATACGATACCGCCTTTTTCGACAAACGAAGCAAGTTCCTGCTTTATCACCCTGACATCGCCATCATTAATAATATTGAATTTGATCACGCCGATATTTTCGACTCTCTTGAGGATATCAAACGCAGTTTCAGGCTTTTTGTCAATCTGATCCCCGGTAACGGAACTCTGCTGGTGAATGGTGATGACAAGGTTGCTCTTGAAGTTGCCTCCAGGGCATTTTGCAGGGTTGAGCGGTTTGGTTTGACCAGGGAGTCAGAGTGGAGCGCCTGTAACCTGTCGGCAGACAGCGAGGCATCAACCTTTGACCTTCTCTATCAGGGAACTCTCCTCGGCAGCATCCGCATACCCCTCTTCGGCAACTACAATATCATGAACTCCCTTGCAGCAATTGCTGCAGCAACCCACAGTGGTCTTTCTGTTGAAGCCATCATACGCGCCATGCCTCTCTTTAAGCGCCCGAAACGGCGTATGGAAATTGTCGGCACCTATGCGCATAACATCACACTCGTTGAGGATTTCGCCCATCATCCAACAGCCATCCGGGTAACTCTTGAAGCTCTTGGAGAGCTGTATACCGGAAGACGGATTATCGCCTGTTTTGAACCTCGCTCAAACACTACCACCCGAAACATCTTCCAGCAGGAACTTGCAGAGTGTTTTGACCCGGCTTCAATTGTTGTCATGGGAGTGGTTCATCGGCCTGAACGCTACGGAGCCGAGCAATCACTGAATACCGGACGGTTGAAACAGGAGCTGCAAAATCAGGGAAAGGGTGTCTTTCTTGCAGGCGAAAACCCGACGAACTATCCGGCTGACATTGTGGACTTTCTTCACCCGCAACTGAATGAAAATGATGTAGTTGTCCTGCTCAGTAATGGAAGCTTTGGAAACCTGAAAAATCTTTTAACAGAATGTTTAAAAAAAATTCCTGAATAATTCCAGTTGTATATTATATCTTAGGGAGTATTTTTAGCCGCAAAAAAGAACTTTCTGCGGCAATTATTCATCAACAATCAATACTAACGTAGTACAATACCGGAACAACATTATGGCAAAAGTAAAAGTCGGCATTAATGGATTTGGCCGCATCGGGCGTCTGGTTTTTCGCCAGGCATTAAACAACCCGAATTATGAAATTGTTGCAATCAACGACTTGTGTGACCCGAAGACCCTCGCGCACCTTCTCAAGTACGATTCAACCCACAAAAAATTCAATGGCCAGGTCAGTGTTGAGGGCAGCAATCTCGTCGTCAACGGCAAGGTTATCACCATTACCGCTCAGCGTGACCCGGCATCACTTCCCTGGAAAGAGCTTGGCTGTGATCTGGTTGTTGAATCAACCGGCATCTTCACTTCAAGAGAAGGCGCATCAAAGCATCTTGCTGCAGGTGCAAAAAAAGTTATCATTTCAGCTCCGGCAAAAGACAAAATTGACGCCACCATCGTGCTTGGTGTTAATGGCGACTCGATCACCGGCAAAGAGGAGATCGTTTCAAACGCAAGCTGTACAACCAACTGCCTTGCTCCGATGATGAAGGTGCTTGAGGATAATTTCGGTATCGAAAAAGGGTTCATGACCACCGTTCATGCCTACACCAACGACCAGAACATCCTTGATCTTCCGCACTCCGATCTTCGTCGTGCCCGTTCAGCCGCATTGTCCATCATTCCGACCAGCACCGGCGCAGCAAAGGCTATTGGCGAGGTTATTCCTGAGCTCATCGGTCGCCTTGACGGTTTCGCTATGAGAGTGCCCGTACCAGACGGTTCTGTCACCGATGTTACCGCCATTCTCAAAAAACCTGCTACAAAAGCAGAGATCAACGCTGCCATGAAAATAGCAGCAGACGGGCCTATGAAGGGATTCATGGAATACTGTGAAGATCCTATCGTTTCACAGGACATCGTCGGCAACCCACACTCCTGTATCTTTGATTCACTGCTCACCATGAGCTCTGGCAATCTGGTAAAGGTAGTCGGCTGGTATGACAACGAACTTGGATACTCAACCAGAGTTACCGATCTTCTTGATATCTACTCGAAATTTGTCTAAAATTGGCTCTTCCTCAGAGGTGATTTAAAAAAAGGCGCTCTTAACTGGAGCGCTTTTTTTTGTACTTTACTTTCTCTTCTCTCTCCAGATAATTACAGTTCTGTGGTCAACGCAACTATCCTTTTTTCTTATGACACACACTGCCGCCACTCCCATGAAAGCCATTATCCTTTTCGACAGCAAAACTGCAGGTGGATCGACCGAACAACTCATTGATTCGATAGGCCGCAAACTTGCTGAAACAGGCGCTTATGTCGAAAAAGCAAAATGCAAAAAAACAGGTGATTACAGCTTCGTCAAAGAGTTTGATGTTGTGATTATGGGCGCCCCGATTTACTATCTGCTGGTATCGTCCGAACTCCTTGGTGCGCTCTTGCAAAGCAACCTGAAAAGTTGCATTCAGGGGAAAAAAATCGCCCTCTTTCTCACCTGCGGAAGTCCTGAACTGATGGCAAACCTCCTCTATCTTCCACAACTGAAACTCAACCTTATTGGCAGCACCATTCTTGCAGAAAAGATCTTTGCTCCCAATCAGCTCTCTGATCAGAGCGTTATCGCCAACTACGTTGAAGAGGTGAACAAGGCCTACAAAAAAAATGGGAACTAACATCATTATCCGGCAAAACTGATTATTACTTATAATTCACTGTCAACACACTCACAGCACCTGATAATGTGTTGACAGTTGGACGGCAAGGGCATAGAAAGGCCATAAAAAAAACTATATTGGGTCGTTTTCTCATTACCTTGTCCGCCTGTATACCTTTCCCGGAAATGGTTTGATACGCTTGTCTGCGTTCACCATCTTACCACCCGGCACGACAAGCTCATTTTTCTATCATCCAAGATCATGACCAGGGAGTCATCGTTAAAACACATGGACTATTCAAAACAATCAATAGAATTACATCTCAAATCGCGCGGAAAAATCGAAATCCGTTCAAAAGTCAGCATAAAAACCAAAGATGACCTTTCTTTGGCTTATACTCCGGGTGTGGCTGCTGTCTGCACTGAGATCAGCCTTGATAAACAAAAATCCTATACCCTGACCAATCGGGCAAACCAGGTCGCGATTGTATCTGATGGTACCGCAATTCTTGGTCTCGGCGACCTCGGGCCGGAAGCCGCCATGCCGGTCATGGAGGGTAAAGCGATCATTTTCAAGGAGTTTGCCGATATTGATGCTATTCCGCTCTGCATCAACTCAACCGACGTTGAAGAGATCATACAATTCTGCAAAATGATTGAGCCCAGTTTTGCGGGCATCAATCTTGAAGATATTTCAGCGCCAAGATGCTTTGAAATTTTTGAGCGTCTCGAAAAAGAGCTCTCAATCCCGGTTTTCCATGATGATCAGGACGGAACTGCAATCGTCACCATGGCGGCCATCATCAATGCCTGCCGTATAACCGGCAAAAAGATTGGCGATCTCACGGTTATCATCAATGGCGCCGGAGCTGCCGGTATTGCCATTGCAAGGCTTCTGATTCATGCGCAGGTCAAAGAGGTTATGCTTGTTGATACCCAGGGCGCACTCTACGAAGGTCGTCCGGGTATGAATTCCATCAAGCAGGGAATCGCGGCAATCAGCAACAAGTCAAAACATCAAGGCGATTTGCAGAGCAGCATGGTCGGCGCTGATGTTTTTGTCGGCGTCTCAATTGGCAACATCGTAACTCCCGCTATGGTTGAGGGAATGAACAGTTCGCCATTTATCTTTGCCATGGCCAATCCGGAACCGGAAATCATGCCTGACCTTGCCTACAAGGCTGGCGCCAGTGTTGTTGGAACAGGCCGCTCGGATCTGCCAAATCAGGTCAATAATGCCCTCGTTTTTCCTGGCCTCTTCAAGGGCTTGTTTTCAAGCGGCATCAAAAAAGTTACCCCTGAAATCAAAATGGCTGTAGCGACCTCAATCGCATACTCCATCGAGCCTACTCGCGACAATTTAATGCCAACCGCCTTCAATAAGGATGTTGTGCGAAATATTGTTGACGTTATCTCAAAAACAGGCCTGGAAAACAGCTTGGCAGAGGATGAACTGGAGTTGGAAACGCTGGTAAATGCATTGCTTGACTGAGAAAAGAATGTGATCTAGCAAAAAAAAGCTACCCTCACGGGTAGCTTTTTTTTGCTTTGCAATTCATCCGGGATCACGACCGCCTCATCTTAACTGAAGATATCACGCGCTTTTTCAAAAAAACTTTTCGCATTCCTGTCATTATGGGCTGAGGGTGAAATTCCTGCTGATTTCTGCATCTCTTTCAGCAACTCCCTGTCCTGATGGGAAAGATCTTTCGGAACAAAAACATTGACCTTCACAAACTGGTCTCCCCTGGCCGATCCTCTCAGATGACCGATCCCGTGACCCGCTATGCGCAGCATGGTCTCCGGCTGTGTTGCAGGAGGAATGGTCAGCTTGACCGCGCCATCAAGGGTTGGTACCTCAACCTTGGTACCAAGAACAAGATCCGGAAAACTGACGGCCAGCGTATAAATCACATCATCGCCATTGCGAGAGAAAAACTCGTGCGGTATCTCCTCAATCACTACGATCAGGTCTCCGGCGGCTCCACCTCTTGGCCCGGAGTTGCCCTGGCCGCGAAGTGTCAGGTAGTTTCCGTTCTCCACTCCTGAGGGAACAGCAACTTTGACGGTCACCTCACCCAGTTTGATACCTTCACCATAACAGGCAGGGCAACGATCCTTGATAATCCGCCCTTCACCTCCGCATGTCGGACAGGCCGTAACATTGACAAACTGGCCAAACATCGTTTTTGAAACCTGCCGAACCTCCCCGCTGCCATGGCAGGTTGAACAGTTCTCGGTTGCTCCTGTTTTGGAACCACTGCCATTACACTCTTTACAGGTAACCTGTTTTTTGATCTTCAGTGTTTTCTCAACGCCCTTGGCAATCTCTTCAAGGGTTAATTTGAGACGTATCTTCAGATCAGTTCCAGGAATACCGCCTGAGGCACGCCCTCTTCTGCTGCCGCCACCAAAAGCATCTTCAAAGCCAAATGGAGAGCCTCCACCCCTGTTTCTGCCACCACTGAACATGTCATTGAAGGCACTGAAAATATCGTTTAAATCGGCACCACCGCCCGGCTGACCACCGGATGCGGCAGAAGAACCCACCCCTGCATGACCGTACTGGTCATAACGGCGGCGTTTATCGTCATTACTCAGCACCTCATAGGCTTCATTCACCTCTTTAAAGTGCTCTTCAGCATCCTTATTATCTGGATTCTTGTCAGGATGAAACTGCAAGGCCAGCTTTCTGTATGCTTTTTTTATCTCATCCTTGGTAGCCGTCCGGCCTACACCAAGAACCTCGTAATATTCTCTCTTCATAATAAAACCAGCAAATTTTCTTGAATATCTTGTTCATTGTAACAAAAAGCACCCCGTCTACCGGGCTACGATAACCTTCGCATGTCTGATGACCCGTTCTCCAAGCAGATACCCTGTCTGGTACTCATCAACAATCATATCCGGCTCTGCATCAGGAGAGTCGATCTGTGAAATAGCCTCATGGAAGTTCACATCAAGCATTGTCCCTATTGACGCTATAGCTTTCACCCCTTTTTCATCAAGCCACTTTTCCAGATTTTTCTTCACCATCTCCACACCCTCAATATAGGGACGAGCTTCACTTGATCTCTCCGCACTCAGGGGAGCATGGTCAAGAAGACGTTTGACATCATCAATAACAGGAAGCAACTCTCTGATAATATTCTCAAGAGCCCTCGAAGAGGCCATCATTGCCTCCCGCTCCTTCTGCTTGCGGAAATTTTCAAAATCTGCAGCCCTGCGCAACAGCTCATCGCGGTACTTCCCAGCCTGCTCTTTCTGCCTTGCAAGCTCAGTTTCAAGCTCGGCTATTCTCGCCTCAGCAGACTCACCCTCCGGTGATGATTGCCCCTGAGACCACTCCACCTCCGGCACTGTATCCCCTTGAACCTCACCTGACTGCAGGATCTCATCAAGATACTCTTTATGGCTCTCTTGTTCGTCCATTACTTTCTTTGTCATAACCACATTACTTTTTTTTAGTTAACACCTGACAACGTTGTTGAAAGGCTATCGGCCATATAATTGAGAACACGGACAGCGTGTTCATAGTCCATTCTTTTCGGCCCGAGAATCCCAAGTTTTCCAACCATGTTGCCAACATAGTATGGAGCTGAAACAATTGTGAGATCTTCCGCCTGCCGTTCGCAATTCTCCTTGCCAATACTGATGGTAATATCCATACGTGACGGACCACTGTTTTCAACGAGCTTTGCCATGCTGAACTTGTCTTCGATCATGGTGATAAGCTCCCGAACCTTGTCCGGCTGCTTGAACTCGGGCTGATCAACAATATATTCGGTACCGGAAATATAGAGCCGTTCAAAAATGGGCGACTCGTCAAAGAGTGTACCGGCAGAGCGTACAATAAGATTTTTCAGGCCACTGTCACAACTGCATCCGGAAAGACGCCGGGTAATTGATCGGCGGATTTCAGCCAGCGTCAGTCCCGACAACCGCTGATTGAGCATATCAACCACCCCGTCAATGGTCTGGCGGGAGACCTCAAGATCAAGCTCCATGACAATGGTCTTGACAAACAGCGACTGGATAGAAAGAATTACCATCATCCTCGTCGAGCTCAGCAACACCATATCCAGTTTTTCAAAAATGGCATTGGAAAGTGTCGGTGATAAAACAACACTCAACTGCCTTGAAATTGTTCCAAGAACTTTCACTGCCGAAAGCAGAACATCGGAGGAGGTGCCTTTTCGGTCAATGCTGATTTGACCGATATTTTCCTCAATTCTCTTTTTCTCATTGTCATCAAGAGACTGAAAGGTCATAATGAGGTCAACGTAATAACGGTACCCCTTGTCAGTCGGAATTCTACCCGCTGAGGTATGCGGCTGACTGATATAGCCTTCATCTTCAAGTTCAGCCATGACATTGCGTATCGTGGCGTCGGAAAAACCAAGATTGTAATTTCTGGCTATATACCTTGAGCCGACAGGAGCAGCAGTTACAACATAGGCCTGGATAATGATACCAAGAACCTGCCGCTCTCTCAGATTGAGATCACGAAAACCCATCAATGTACACTCTACTGATTACCATTTATCTGGAGCAATAAACAGGTGAATTTAAAAAAACTAATCTTTTCTGCACCCTGTGAATTATCATATATAGGGAAAGCTTTTCAAATATAGTACAGCAACTCTCTTTTCATGAAAAAAAGAGCACAACAACCCTCCTTCAGCCAGAAATTGCTGAAAGAATCCTGTCAAGACCTGAATAATCCTTTGTAACCGTTATTCCGCCAAATCCATTCGCCTCGAGGAGTTCCGAAACCACTGCTGCAGCATCGGCATGGAGTTCAAAACAGAGTCTTCCTCCCGGAACGAGGAGCTTCGCTGCCTGCGCTGCAATTGCATGATAACACTCCACTCCATGAAGCGTGGTCAGTGCAATTTTCGGTTCGTACTGTTTTACCTCCCGCTGAAGCCCCTCCCATTCGCATACCGGAATATAGGGTGGATTTGAAACAATCAGATCATACGAAGTTTCGGGTAACCGGGTCGCAAAAAACTCATCAAAAAGATCCGCATGAATACAGCTTACCTGCGATTCCACACCATGCTTCAAAACGTTTATGCGGGCAACCTCAAGTGCCTCAAGTGAGCAATCGATGGCGCTTACCCTCAATTCAGGAGAGAGCTTTGCAAGGGTCACAGCAATACAGCCACTTCCTGTACCAATATCAAGAATCTTCCCCTTTCGGGAGCCACCGCGACCCGTCATACCAAGAGCATCAAGCACCTGTTCAACAAGCAGCTCAGTTTCAGGACGAGGAATGAGTACCCGTTCATCAACGAAAAACTGCAACCCATAAAAATACTGCTCTCCGGTAAGGTACTGCACCGGACGCCCTTCAATTCTCTGGCGACAGAGTCTCCTGAAGCGATCGAGCTCATCCTGATAAACCGGCCTGTTGTGATGCAGATAAAGTTCCAGGCGGCTTTTGCCAAGAACATGCCCTAAAAGCAGTTCCGCACTGATACGTGGCTCATCAACCTTTTTTGTCACAAAAAACGCAGTTGTTGTCTTGAGCAGTTCAACAACCTCCCACTCTTTCACCTCTTCCATCACACCCATGTTAAACCAAACATTCACAAAGTCCTCAACCCGGAAAAAGAACCGTAAAAGTCATAAAGGTACACCATCCCGATCACTCTTTAAAAAAATCATCTCACCTGGCCATTACAAAGAGTACATTGCAGAGCATCATAAGAAGCGATACCCTGCATGACAGAACAGCACAAACGACTCTAACAAATCTGCAACACGATGAAAACAATTTTTATTGCACTCCTCATAGTGCTTTTTGCCGCCCAGGGCACACCCGCCGCCGCAGCATCAAAATTTACCGGAATCATGGAGATGGCGCTTACCATGCCGAACGGTTCCGCCAAAGTCACCTACTCATTCGGGAAATCAGCACAACGCATGGACATGGCCATGCAGATGAACAAAATACCAGAGCAGCTCAAAACAACCGTGATTACCAAAGCATCCCAGCCAGACCAGGCTTGGATCATCAATCACCAGGCAAAAAAATATAGCCTCGTCAACCTGAAAACCGCCGCTGAAAATGCTATGCTGCTCGATTTCGACAGTAACTATACCCTCACCAGGCTCGGAAAACAATCCATAAAAGGCTATTCCTGTGAACACATCATCCTGACCAGCACCACCGAAAAACTGGAACTCTGGATGACGCGCGACCTGGGTGATTTTTCGACCTTCAGAATCCTTCAGTCACAAAATCCCCGTCTCTCCAACACTGAGCTTTCAAAAAAACTCAACAGTGAAGGCATTGAGGGATTCCCCGTCAAGATCACGCAATATAACGATAATGGAAAATACATGATGGAACTTGTGCAAATCTGGCCAAAAGAGCTCCCTGCTTCCCAATTCGCCATACCGACAGGATATCAGAAAGTTGCCGACAACCAGAAGCCTCTCGGAGCGCAGGAGAAAGCACATCTGAAAAACCTTATGGAAAAGATGAAAAAATTTGATTAGCAGATTGTATATTTTTTGACACTATCTTTTTTTTATAACAATCATTGAACCAACAAAGTGGCAGACAAGATAACTTCAAGAAGCGAAGACTATTCCCAGTGGTATATTGACCTTGTGCGCTCGGCAAAACTGGCCGATTATGCCGATGTCAGGGGATGCATGGTCATACGGCCAAATGGCTATGCTATATGGGAAAAAATGCAGGCCGCCCTTGACAAAATGTTCAAGGAGACAGGCCATGTCAATGCCTACTTCCCGCTCTTTATTCCTGAGAGCTTCATTGCAAAAGAGGCTGAACACATTGAAGGGTTTGCCCCTGAATGCGCCGTTGTCACCCACGGCGGGGGTGAGGAGCTGGCCGAAAAGCTCTATATCCGCCCGACATCGGAGACCATCATCTGGTCATCCTATAAAAAGTGGATTCAGTCTTACCGCGACCTGCCGATTCTGATCAACCAGTGGGCCAACGTTGTGCGCTGGGAGATGAGGACCCGCCTTTTCCTCAGAACCACCGAGTTTCTCTGGCAGGAGGGCCATACCGCTCATGCAAACCCTGAAGAGTCGCAGGAAGAGGTGCTCCGCATGATCAACGTCTACAAAACCTTTGCTGAAGAGTATATGGCGATGCCGGTCATCATGGGCAAGAAAACCGACAACGAAAAATTTGCCGGTGCGGTTGATACCTGGTGCATTGAAGCGATGATGCAGGACAGTAAGGCGCTCCAGGCTGGAACCTCACACAATCTGGGCCAGAATTTCGCAAAAGCCTTCGACTGCCAGTTTCAGACCAAAGATGGGGTGCTTGACTATGTCTGGGCAACCAGTTGGGGTGTTTCGACACGATTGATTGGCGCCCTGATCATGGCCCACTCGGATGATCGCGGCCTGGTGCTTCCACCGAAACTTGCCACACGCCAGGTGGTTATCATCCCCATTCTCAGGGGCGACAAGGCCGCCGTCATTGAACGGGCCAATGCCCTTGCTCAAGAACTCAACAAAAACGGTATTCCCTCCTTTGTTGACAGCAGTGAACAGAACTCCCCCGGATGGAAATTTGCCGAATATGAGCTGCAGGGCATTCCAATCCGTATCGAACTCGGGCCACGCGATATCGAGAAGGGTATCTGCATCGCCGCACGACGCGACACACTCGAAAAAACCGAACTGGCGCTCGACGAAACTCTGCCAGATCAAATCAGCGAAATTTTGAACACCATCCAGGAAAGCATGTTCGAGCGTGCACTCCAGTTCCGCACCGAGCACACCTTCGAAGTGCAGAGCTATGAAGAGTTCAAGGCGGCTGTTGAAAAGGGATTTGTTATCGCCCACTGGGACGGCACGGCAGAAACTGAAGCAAAAATCAAGGCAGAGACCAAAGCCACCATCAGGGTACTTCCCGAAGAGGCAGACTATATTGCACAATACCGCATCGATGAACCCGGCACCTGTATCTACTCAGGAAAACCTGCCGCACGAAAAGTGGTATTCGCAAAAGCATACTGAGTAAAACGGTTCCCCTGTCTTTTAAAAAAAAGCAGGGGAACCAGCTTACTTTCAAGCTGTCAATCAACAACAAAAAAACACTCTTTACTCAAGAACATTCTGTTATACCATGGCTTCGGACTCCAAATAAACAGCCCTGATGTCAGCTTCATGAAAACAGTGATCAGGTCTCTTTGAAAAATTCTTTCAGCCCCTCTTCGTCTGGTTTCATCGATTTGTCACCTTTATTCCAGTTGGCCGGACAGACCTCACCGAACTCTTCGGTAAACTGAAGCGCATCAACAAGCCGGAGTACCTCATCCACATTGCGTCCAAGTGAAAGATTGTTGACCACCTGATGCTGTACAACACCCTCCTTGTCGATCAGGAAGAGGCCTCTCAACGCGATTCCCGCATCTTCGAACAACACATCATAATCGGCTGAAACCGTTTTGTTCAGATCAGAAAGCAGCGTATAGGTCACTCCCTCGATGCCACCCTGACTTCTCGGGGTACGAATCCATGCATAATGAGAAAACTTGGAATCAACCGAACAACCGATCAGCTCAACATTCCTGTCACGGAACTCCTGAAGCTTCTCCTGAAAGGCGTGCAGCTCTGTCGGACAGACAAAGGTAAAATCAAGTGGATAAAAGAAGAGCACCACATACTTGCCCTTGTAATCAGAAAGCTTGCACGAATCAACAAACTGCGAACCATTGACAACGGCTGCGACATCAAAATCAGGAGCCTTGCGGCCAACGAGCACACTCATGATATTTCCTTTTTTTATTTAAGGTTACAAGAAAAAAGCGATAAACCGGATTAATTTTATCCATTATAAGGCTTTTTCTTACGTTTTGCAACAAAATAACAAGAGTGCCAAAGAGGTGGTTATCGAAGAGGTGTGTGCTGCAGGGAATTGGTGGACAGAACAACGCTCATCTCTCCATCGGCTGGCGGATGATGTATTGGGATCGCCCTCACCATCCACCATCAGGAAATTCATGGCAGGAACATCAAGCTCAATAGCCTCTTTGGCAGAAGCGTGATAAAAAATACCACCGTCCCATGTTGAGATCGATGATCGCCATAAATATTCCTGATGTATGGCTTGCGAAAATCAGTTTCTACTCACCCTCACCCACAGGTTCAAGCGATGTTCCCAAAAAACCGCGTCCTTGTGCAAAGTAAACGTTTATGGGTTTCTCGTTACGGAGCACATCAAGAACACTTTGAAACATTGTTGAAGGAAGATGCATCTTGATGATACCGCCATCATTCGCATCGGCTTCAAATACCATATCGGGATCATTGAATCGAACCCAGGCCAGGGTCGCCCCTGCCGCATCACTCAACTGAATCTGAGCGCGATTCGTCTGGTAACCTTCCGGGCTACCATAAAAGAGAATACTGTAGCTTGCCACTGTTGCCATGTAATTACCCTCCTTATTTCAGTTAAATTGGGGCAGTCGTTACCTTGTCACTCCCGGCCACTGCCCGAAATGCCGGAACAGACCAACTCGATCCACGAACCTCGGGATATATAAAATCGATAAAAATAATTCAAAAAAAAGATGCGGAAAAAGCATGTTATTTCCAACCAATACACATTGTTAATACATGCGATTTCATTATTTACGCGTCGCCCTTTTCACACTTCATATGTATCTTGCGAAAAAATATGACCGGAAGCAAGCCCCCACTCCTCACCGGCAAAGGGTTGGATTGATCACCGGGTAAAAGCCTGGAAAGGCCGCCCCGCCACTCAGTGTTCTTTGAAAAAATCATCAACGCTTTTCGCGCTTTGTGTACAAAACAATCGCGATCAAAAGCAATTCCAACGGGCAGGGCAAAAAGTTTTATCGGCATGAGCAGAACGCGATAAACCGGTTTGATAACCCTGCAAGAGATCAGCACTTTCAAAAAAAAATTCGGCGGTCCACCTGCGGTGGACGTTTCTGTAGTCGGTTGTGACCGGAACATTTTGGCGTGCGGCGGTTCGTCCCTCACCACCGCTCACCAAAATGTTGGTACTGCCCTCTCGCTCAAAAAACAAAGTCGGAATGAGCTGCCAACTGACTACGGGACGAAAACCGGGCGGAAGCCCACAATGCGGCTCCGGCGGCCGGGGGTGCTGTTGATCCGAAACGCCGACCGACAGGCCTCGGCAGAGTTGTCCCAGCAACCGCCACGAATAACACGGTACGAACGCGTTGATGGCCCGGTGGGATTGGTAACAACACCTTGCGCTTTACATTCGTCATAATAGGTTTCACTGTACCAATCACTGCACCACTCCCAGACATTGCCATGCATATTATACAGCCCCCATCGATTAGGTGCAAAAGTGTTTACCGGAACAATTTTCTGACGGTACACACCTTTCGGATTGCCATTGTAGGGATAATTGCCATCATAATTGGCCTGATTGGTCGTCAGGTTTTGTCCTGTATTGAAGGGAGTTCTGCTGCCCGCACGGCAGGCATACTCCCACTCTGCTTCGGTGGGCAAACGATACCTCTTACCCGTTTTTGCCGAGAGCGCTTTACAGTAGGCCACAGCATCGTTCCAGCTCACATTAACCACAGGATCGTTTGCTTCACCCTGGGTACCTTCGTTCCACTGGTACCCTTTTGCTGCCACAAATTTCCTGAACTCGGCAACCGTTACTTCATATTCGGCGATGTAAAAGTCACTCACTTTTACCTGATGCTGCGTCTCATCGTTTTCATGGCCAACCTCACCAGCAGGGCTCCCCATCGTAAACGTGCCGCCAGGGATCAGCACAAACTCCATTGCTTTCGCTGGCAATGCTCCGCCGAAAAAAATAACCGCCGCAACAAGAAGGGCTGAAACAGGAGAACAGATTCGTTTTGGTTTCATTTTTTGACCCACAAAAAAGTGGTTAAAGGATTCAATGGTTAAAACGTTTGTACGTCAATTCTGGAGGGCTTTACCGGAACAGGAACAGGTACCGGAGGGGCGACTGCTTTTCTTTTGACCGTCAGAGATGCACGATTTACCCTTACAGGGTTTCTTTTGGAGAGCAGAAGCGCTGAAAGCGAGTCTTTCTCACGCCGGAGCCCCGCAAGCTCTGCCTGACGCGCCTTTTCCCGGCGCTTTGCTATCCGACCTTCTGCGGCTTGCCGGGCCATCTCCCTTTTTATGGCGGTTGAATCGACAACAACAACGACCGGTGGCACAGGAAAAGCGGCAACTGGCTCCTCAACAGGCACTTCCGGAGGCTTTGGCGCACTACTGAATGCGAAGAGCCCCACGAAAAACAGCAACAAGAGTACTGCTCCAGCCATAACCCGTTTGTCGCGCAGCCTCTCCCGCCAGTCGGGTTTTGGTGGTCGCGGTGGCCTGAGCGCCCTGATGGCCTGCAAAAACTCTTCGCAACTCTGGTAGCGCCGGTTACGATCTTTTGCCGTGGCCTTGTCGACAATGGCCTGCATCCCTGACGACACATACTCGTAGATGCCCTTCATCCTCGGCAGCGGCTCTTTGACTATTTTGGATTGAATTTCAAAATCCTCCTCCGTTGCTGTATTGTAGGGCGCTTTGCCGGTGAGCATCTGATGGAGCACCACGCCAAGGGAGTAGATATCGGTACGATGGTCGAGCGGCTCCCCCTGCTTGCTTTTGATCTGCTCCGGGCTCATGTAGGCCACGGTTCCGGGGCTGAGGCCCGTGGCCGTTTCGCGGGCAATGTTGGTATCTTTGGCTATCCCAAAGTCCACAACCTTGACCTGGTTCCCCCTGGTCATGAGGATGTTGGCGGGCTTGATGTCGCGATGGATAACGCCGCTGCGGTGCACATAGGCAAAGGCTTCAAGCAATTTGCAGAAAAGCTCCTTGCTCTCCTCTTCCGGAATGGGACCCCGGTGGTGGGTGATGTACTCCTCAAGATCCATTCCATCGATATACTGCTGTACCAGCAAGAGTTTATCGGGGTGGTAGTCAATCAAACTCACAATGCCGGGATGATCCAGTTTAGCCAGCGCTTTGGCCTCACGTTCAAAGAGTGATCGCACATAGGGATCACCGGCAAGATGCGGCAGTAACGCCTTTATAGCCACTCGCTGACCCGTCACCGGATCGACACCAAGGTAGACCCGGCTCATCCCGCCCTGGCCAAGTTCACGCTCGATGCGGTATTTGAGTATCTGTTGTTCCATGGTTACACCTGAAAGATCATGAAGAAGTGGTCAACCGATTAAAAATAGCGTACAGCCCGAACTCGACCGCTGAAAGCCTTGCTTCCCTGTTCCTGGACTCCACCGTTGAATTCCTGGCCCCACGCATCACCCGTGCTATACTCCGACGAACTCCAGTAGGCATCACCGTCGCCAACCGCAAAACCGCCAACCGCACTTTTTTGAAGATACAACTGGTTCAATTTTTCTTTATCTGGTAAAACCCAGTCGCTATAACCATTCATTACAAGCAGATCACATTTGCTGGCAGCGTCATCCCAGGAAAAAAAACCTTCATCATGCCCTTCAGAGTGACCCGCAATATCCGATGTGGCTGCAATCAGTCCATGCTGGCCACTCTCATCAACATAAAAAATAATGCCGCCTTCATATGGCTTGCCAATTTCATGCAAAACCGTTGGAGCGGAAGCTTCTACCGGATATTCGACGGCAGGAGCAGCGGGCGCGGCAGCTACCCCTGCCGGATATTCGGAAACGGCTGCCTCTGCCGGCGCCTCCTTTTTACTGCTGCTCATCACCCCCAACACAACAAGAACAAGCGCCACAATCACAGCTATTACCACGGCTTTCAGATTCACTGGAGATGGCGGTGGCGGCGGCAGCGGTGGTGGTGGCTGCTGTGCCGGTGGCGGCGATGATGGCGATGGTGATGGTGGCTGCGGTGGTGATGGTGGCGGTACAGACACCTTCATCGCCTGCATAAAATCATGGCAGTTCCGGTACCGATCCTCCCTCTCTTTTGCCGTTGCTTTATCCACTATTGCCTGCATCCTGTCCGACACAAACTCATATGTACTTTTCATCCTCGGCAACGGCTCCCTGACAATCTTGACCTGTACCTCAAATTCCGATTCCACATCCATATTGTACGGCGCTTTCCCGGTAAGCATCTGATACAACAGCACTCCAAGAGAGTAGATATCCGTTCGATCATCAACCTCGCGCCCATTCACCTGCTCAGGACTCATATAGGCTACGGTTCCCATCCGAACACCCGTCCTGGTGCGCAGGGTACCACTGCTTCCACCGGCTATCCTCGCAATGCCAAAATCGACAACCTTGACTTGATTGCTTTTTGTAATAAGAATATTTGATGGCTTGATGTCCCTGTGAATCACATCGTTATCATGCGCATAGGCAAATGCATCGAGTAACTGGCAAAAAAGCTCTATCGCTTCCTGTTCCGGAATCAACCCTCTTTGATTTGTTATGTACTCCTCAAGAGTTACCCCTGCAACATATTCCTGCACGAGAAAGAGACGGCTTCCGATCTCCTCATAGCGGATCAAACGAACAATATGCTGATGATTCAATTTTGCCATAAATTGCGCCTCCTGGCGAAACCGCTGACGCAGATCATCATGATTGGCCAAATGCTCGAGCAGTTCCTTGATTGCCACTTTCTGGCCCGTCACCGGATGGATGCCAAGATAGACCCGGCTCATCCCACCCTCTCCAAGGAGACGCTCTATCTGATAATTGAGTATCTGTTGTTCCATAGGTTAAGTACCCTGCGGGGTATATGATAAAATTGAGAAGTAATTCTACAAGGATAAACGTGGAACCATATTCTGTAAATAGTCAAGATATTGCCACATACAATACAGATATGAAAGGAGAGATAATACAGCGGCAATTACGGTGTATTGCGTCAAAGCTGGATTATATACAGGTTCCTCACCATATTGGTTATATCCATCACTCCCTTTCAGAAAAAATATTTCCACGATGTACCATATTCCCAATAAGGGCACCAAAGAGACAAGATGAAACCAACCTGACTTGTTGCGATCATGGCATCTTTTTACTGACAAGGCAAGCCCAGGCCAAACGAACAAGAGTGCGAGAAGAACAAGCAAAGAGGTAACTACAGTAAACGACGTAAAATCAGATGAGGCAACTTTCATGATCATGAAATAAAAACCGTAGATAATAAATTGAACAACAGCCATGGCCAGAGTATAGGTCCAAAAGGTAGATCTGTTGATTCGCCCTTTAAAAGAAAAGAGCATCTCTTTAAAATCGATGGACTGGAGATACGCATTCGATGGGCCCTTTGCTGAAGAACGAGTGGTTGATATGGTGGTTGCAGCAGGAGGGAGCAAAATCGCATCAACGCTTTCCCATACGAGCGGTATTTTTCCAGCAAAAAGAACCGAAGTGCCATGTTCTATCGATATCTCTTCATTATGAACTCTCCGGCCATTAATGACAGTGCCATTGGTGCTCATATCCTTGTAGAACCAGGTTGCTCCAGACAATGTTATTTCGGCATGTACCCTGCTGACAACATAATCAGGATCCGAAATAACGATATCGCATCCCGAATCTCTGCCAACGGTAATTTTTTTCATGGGTCTGATGATATCTTGTTAATAATTTCATGCTTTTATTTTTTTTTGATACCTGGTGGTTCAGAGTCTCTCCATGGAACCTCAGGGAGGGCCTGCGCATAATCCTCTCTCTGCAAGATGCATCAGGCCACCCACTCCCACCATCTTAAAACGACAGGATTGGCCGAACCCGATAGGCAGTGCTCTTCTTGCCATTGCCCTCCTTTCCACTGCCGAAGTCCCGGATCCATGCGCTCCCTCCATCCTTTGCCGAAGAGCTCCAGTAACCGCTCCTGGTAAACCCCCCCACCATGCTTTTCGCGAGCTGGAGTTTCTTCAGCTCATCCCTGTTCGGCATGCGCCAGTTGCTATAATCGCCAATCGCAAAAGCAGCACACGCAATTTTTGCTTCAGACCAAAAATACAACCCTTTCAATTTTTCATCAGTAGCCGCAGAGTTGCCCGGCAGATCCGATTTGGAAGCAATCAAGCCGTGCTTGCCGGTTGCATCAACATAAAAGATGATCCCTCCGCCATGCTCCTGGCCAATCTTCATCACAGTTTCCTCTCCTGACACAGGCGCCTGTTTTGCTTCTGCAGTTATGCGGGCATCAAGCTCTTGCCTCTCCTTCAGGAGCGCAGCATCCCTGACACTTTTTTCCTTTGAGAGCTCTGCAACAGTTTTCGCAGCCAGCTCTTGTTGTTGCGCACGTTGAACTTCAGCTCTTGCAGCATCCGGCTCGCCTTCAACCGTTTTAATTCTCGCCTGCAGTAGCGAATCACTCGCTGATCCATTGTGTTGACTCGACGGAGGTGGCGCTGTATTTATGCCCGGTACTGTTATTGGTGGAGCTGCAACCTGTTCATTCAGAAACAGTGCTGCGATAATGGTACCAATGCCACCCCTTGATGCAGCGCCTGAAGCCATAATGGCAATTGCGCCAAGCAAACAGAGGAGCAACAGGGCAACTCCCGCCGCCTGCAGCACTCTCTTGTTGACTTTGACCGTCTCGCCCGCCCTGCTGCTGGCAGGGCCACTTCCGCTGAACTGTACGAGCTGAAGCGTAACATTGTCGATGCCGCCAGCACGATTGGCCAGAGCAACAAGCTCTTTGGCTTTGTCATACAAGGCCATATCCGAACCTAACAGCTCCTGAATCTGATCATCACTGACCATGCCGGTCAGGCCGTCAGTGCAAAGAAGCATGATATCACCCTTTCGCGGATTACAGGGCTTCTGGCAAAGCGATGGAGGCTGCATCCGTTCAAGCCCGAGAGCATTGGTAATTTCATTTTTTCTTGGATGGTTCTCGGCATCTTGCTGACTTATGGCTCCTGCGTCAAGCAGCGATTGGACAAACGAATGGTCTTTGGTGAGTTGGTGGAGGCCATTTTTGGTGTAGATATAGATTCTGCTATCACCGACATGCGCATAATAACCGCAATTATCTCTCAGAAGCAGCACAACACAGGTCGAGCCCATCCCCTTGAACCCTGGATGCTGGTGTGCATAGTCAAGAATGGCCTTGTTGGCGGAGAGCAGCGCATCATTCAGGGCGTTGAGCGGATTGGCAGAAAACTTGCCATTCAAGCTTGCTATTATTGACTCAACGGCCAGTCTTGAGGCTATTTCACCACCGGCATGACCGCCCATACCATCACAGACAACAACCACTTCACCATTCAGCGTCTCTCTTGTGCCATAATAGTCTTCGTTCACACGCCGCACCTTGCCAACATCGGTCGCGTTTGCTATTTCATAATGCTTGACACTTGTATTCATAGTATTGTTATCTATCTTGACATTACAAAAAGATGGCAATCTTGCACAACATCACTGGAGAGGCAGATGAAACGGAACCATGATAAAATACATTCTGACGCCACCGATGGTTATAACACACTCTTTGTCGAGATACCCTTCACTTTGCATCTCTCCATCAATGTATGTCCCATTGGTTGAGAGCTCATCCTTGAATAAAAAACGATTTTTTCTGTATAATATTGTCAAATGCTTTCCTGAAATACCAGGGAGGTTTTCTATGACAATATCACAACTCCTGTCGGAGCCAACCAGGTTTCTTCCTTCAAGAAGTTCAAACGATTTTCCCCTTTTTTCAAGGTCATAAGTGACCAGATAACCTACAATTTTTCGCTCATCTGCAGCGTCTGTCAAACCCAGTATTTTTGTTCCTTGCTGAGCTCCTGCTGTATTGCCTGTGGTCACAAAGGTATCATGTATTGCTCCCTGACTGGAGGAAACCCTGGTTTTCTCCGGGCCGGAAGATACAGTTTTGTCGATAACAACAGTTTTGTGCATGATATTTGCGGTTTTATTAATTAATGTTGGATCATTTAACAGTGATGTTTTCGGACAGTAGGGACATTCGTTGAATTTTTCAGCATCATATTGATGACCATTGACACATTTTGTAATAGTTGACATGGCTCTAATGGATTACTTTGTTGAGTTGTTAAGGTCGAGGGCATGTTTTGCCAGAATTGCCATATTAAAGGTCTGTGTATTGACAAGCTGCTGATTGTTGACGCCAACAAGCTCTCCTTTTTCATTGAAAATCGGCGAACCACTTGATCCTGGAATGGTGGGCAGGTTGTGGCCAAAGTTGATATCGTCCGCAATGCGTGAAAGCGAACCCTCCTCAAAATTTACTTTCAGTCCATCAGTAGTTTGTCCTAATGCAAAACCGGCCGGGTAGCCAATCATCATCAGCTTCATGCCCGGTTTCAACAATTTTTTATCGGTAACAGCATCATCAAGATGAACATACTCCTTCACCTTCCCCGGCAATGACTTGTTCTTGACCTGAATCATCGCTACATCAAGCTTTTTATCTCCCGAATCCCGCAGGTAGAGACAACCAATCAAGTCACTTTTTGAATTGATATAGGTGTCATTAAGCCCGATTCCAAGATAGAGTGATTTGCCAGAAACGACGACATTGACCTTATTCAAATCATGCAGGGTCGTGATTACGGGCAACACGTTGATTTGTGCTCCAACCAAATTTCCGATGAGTGCGTTGGATTTATCCTGTTCAAGACGCGCAATCTCTTTAACAATTTCATTGTCGACAAAGGCTTTGACCGCTTTGGTGTTGTCGTCATAAGCCCAGGGAAGGGCAACATGACGGTTTGTCATGATCTTACCATCCGCAGAGATAAAAAAGCCACTGCCAGTTATGGTTATCGGTTCATTTTGTGAGGGATTATAGAGTTCAAACCCTTTATCGGTTTTCGTCATATAGATCTTTTTATCCTCGCCTAAATCAACTTCGTACACATAGTCGTTGTATATGATGACAACTGAATTTCCGTACTTTTCCATCACACCAACCGGCATGATCTTCTCTTTGAAAAAATAGAATCCGACAGCGAGCAGGAGCACAACAGTCGCAGCAATGGCCGGTAGCATGGATTTTTTTTTCGGGACGACGGGATTGTCAAACAGATGGGTTTCCCAGCTCAGCAGATGCCCGTCACCGATAACGATGGTATCGCCCCTCACTATTTTTTTACTGGTGACCGCCAAACCATTGACGGTGGTTCCGTTGGTCGAATGCTTGTCTTTGAGCAACATCTCCCCATTTTTGTAAAGCAGAATCTCTGCATGTTCTCCTGAAACATCAGCATAGGGCAAAACAATGGTATTTGATGCATTTCTGCCGATGCTCACCGTTTTTCTGATTTCACCCATGACCTCCTGATGGCCACGCTCCCTGTCGGGGAGAGCGCCTTTCAGATAGCTCCACACATCAAGCCGGTAATGACTCCCAAGCAGAACCTCATCATCCGGAGTGATAACCACCTCTTCTGCCCCTTGCAGGCGCTTTCCGTTGACAGAGGTGCCATTCATCGATTTTAGATCGCTGATTCTGATGGTGCCATCGCTTTCAACCTTGAGGAGCGCATGCACTTTGGAGACATCGCCTTCACGAGGGCTGATAACGATATCATTCTCGGAAGAACGGCCAATTTTAATGATTTTCATGGGTTGGATTTTTTATAGGTTTTTTTATAAAAAATATTCCGGACAGTTGCATTTTCTTGATCAGCCACAAGAGGATACAACCTGATCGCTTCAGCGATAACCCGCTTGTCAAGGGTTTTCCACCACGGCGGAACTTGAGATGATGAGTTACCTGTCACCTTGAGCTGGTTCCCACCAATAATAATGATGTTTGATGTCTTGATATTGCGATGGATCAGTTAATAACTGCACCTCATGGCGGAAGCGCACAAGCAGATCATCAAGAGTGGGCAGATGTGGCAGCAACTCCTTGATAGCCACTTTCGGTCCCGTCGCCGGATCAACGCCAAGGTAGACCCGGCTCTTGCCCTCTATACGGTAGTTCAGTATCTGTTGTTCCATATCTCCTTTTTGTGCAACAAGCTGTGGCCATCAGGAAAACACAAGGTAAACAATGCTATTAAACCGGCAAAAAAAGGCAAAAAAAATCCGGTTACTTTTCACAAAAATAACTGACTCCAGGATGAGCCCTTTTCCAGATTACGCTTCGCCGTTTTCACGCTTTATGTGTATCTTGCGGCTAATACAATCCGCATTCTGTTACCTGACCATCTCCCGACCATGACTCTGCGCTCATACTTCAATTTCGACACGCATCAGACCAGCTATCGGCAGGAGACGCTTGCTGGCATCACCACCTTCTTCACCCTCTCCTATATCATTATTGTCAATCCGGCCATTCTTGCGGCGGCGGGTATCCCGAAAGGGGCCTCGATGACGGCGACCATTCTTACCTCCATCTTTGGTACCCTGCTGATGGGGCTCTATGCCAAACGCCCTTTTGCCGTCGCTCCATATATGGGTGAAAATGCCTTTGTTGCCTACACGGTAGTGCAGACGCTCGGCTACTCATGGCAAACGGCCATGGCGGCCATCTTTATCAGCGGCATCCTTTTCACCCTGATCACCATCGGAGGGCTGCGCCAATGGCTGGCTGAAGCGATCCCTTCTTCGCTCAAGCACAGTTTTTCAGGGGGAATTGGTCTCTTCCTCGCTTTTCTCGGCCTCAACGATATGGGAGTAGTGACACTCGGTGTCCCCGGAGCGCCGGTACAACTGGGAAATATTGCACAGCTCCCGGTTTTGCTGAGCCTTGGTGGCCTGCTTCTTACCGCAGTTCTTCTTATCCAGCGGGTAACCGGTGCCATTCTTGCTGGTATGGTTGTCACAACCGCAGCCTTTCTTCTGATCGGCCTTATCCCTCTTCCTGCAACAGCGTTCAGTATGCCGCCCTCCATTGAGCCGATCTTCATGAAAATTGACCTGCAGGGGGCGCTGACCTGGGGATTTGCCAGCGTCATCATCAGTGTGCTGGTAATGGATTTTGTTGATACCATGGGTACCCTTTTTGGTTTGTCGTCGAGAGCAAACCTGCTTGATAAAAACGATAATCTGCCGGAGATTGAAAAGCCGATGATGGTCGATGCGCTTTCGACCATCGCCGCATCGCTCTTCGGAACAACAACAGCGGGCGTCTATATTGAATCAGCCGCTGGTATTGAGCAGGGCGGAAAGACAGGATTTACTGCGCTCGTCGTAGCCGCTCTCTTCGCTCTTGCCCTCTTTTTTTCACCCGTGCTTACCATTGTTCCGCCCTTCGCCTATGGGCCAGCGCTCGTTGTTGTCGGTATGTTCATGCTGCAATCGGTAACGAAGATGGATTTCACAGACTACAGCGAACTTCTGCCAGCCTTTCTGACCATTGCACTCATGATCTTCACCTTCAATATCGGCGTCGGGATCACTGCCGGATTTATTGCCTATGTTCTCCTGAAACTCTTTACAGGAAGGGTACGGGAGGTGCGCAGCGGAATGTGGATCCTTGCCGGACTCTCTTTTACCTTCTATCTTTTCTACCCATACCATTAAACAAAAAAAAGGATGCTGAACGCAAAACTGCGCATAGCCCAGATTGACTGCACACTGGCCAATTTTGACGACAATCTTGCCCAACACTGCGCCCTTACTGAAGAGGCTATCCGGGACGGAGCAGATGCCATCGCCTTCCCCGAGCTCTCACTCACAGGATATAATGTTCAGGATGCGGCGCAGGATATCGCCATGCATATTGAGGATACAAGGTTCGACCCCCTGCGTGAGCTGAGCAGGAAGATCTGTATCATCTGCGGAGGCATTGAGTTGAGCAATGACTACGGCGTCTATAACTCGGCGCTGATGTTTGAAGAGGGGGTTGGGCGGAGCGTGCACCGCAAAATTTACCTGCCAACCTACGGCATGTTTGAAGAGCTGCGCTATTTTTCTGCCGGACAGCAGATCAAGACGATAACCTCAAAACGGCTTGGCCAGATCGGCGTGGCTATCTGTGAGGATTTCTGGCATGTTTCGGTACCCTACCTGCTTGCCCATCAGGGAGCAAAGCTGCTCTTTGTACTGATGTCGAGCCCCCTGCGCATGTCGCCCGGAAGCGGCAATCCAGCGATTGTAACCCAGTGGCAGACCATTGCCTCAACATACTCATTTCTCTTCAGCAGTTATGTCGCATGCGTCAACCGCGTGGGCAATGAGGACAGCTTCACCTACTGGGGCAACTCCTCCGTAACCGGACCGGACGGCACCGTCCTCTGCGCCGCGCCGCTCTTCAGGCCGCACATTATGGATGCCGCGATTGATGTTTCTGAAGTTAAACGCGCTCGTCTCCACTCATCCCATTTTCTTGATGAGGATCTCCGTCTTATCAGCTCGGAACTCAGCGAGATCATCGGACAGGGACGACGGTTATAAACTTATCCCTAAAAAACACCGAGCTTTTTCCAGCATGTTTATCAGCGATACTGACACAACAGAGAGCCTTTAATTTCGATTTATTGCAAGAAAACATTTTTTTCATCCCACAAAAAACACAGCAACAACGGTATTAGCAAGAACAAAAGAAGTTGAAAATTACTTTCTCCATGCAGCACGGGTGTACAGGGCTCAGAAGCAATGAAGCACATAATACCCGAATGCACAGAGCGTAGACATACACAAAACACGGTCGAACTATTGCCTTTGTTTGCTCATACTGATCCAGGCATCAGTCAATCGAGGTCACATGGAGAGAGCGAAAAAATCAGAGCATGATGAGGCGTCTATATTTCAGCAGCAAATTTATTTTCAATTTCTGAAAAGAGAGGCTCAGGGTACATATAACGTTGAGCTTCAGGATACCGATCAGAGAGAAACTTTATTAACTCTGTACGGAATTCTTGATGAAATTATTTCATCCCGCACCAAATGAGATATCGCACATAAATCAGGCGTTGATGCTGTTATCTCAGGAACCCTATGACGATCAAAGCCAATGTCAAGCGGAGCTGCAATAGCGCCTGGTGTATTATTTGTAGCCCGGGGTAGCACGAATCGAGTTGATAGAACAATCCATCTTCACAATGGAAGTGATACGATCTGCTATGGAAATATGCTCTTCAAGCCTCAGAAACTATCAATAGTTCCCAAGAAAAATCGGCAAAATCTTTAACGAACACTATCTCAAGGCAATTCCCTTACCAAAAGGAAAAACAACCTCTGGAATTCGTAGCATAACTTTTTATGCTAATAAAGCTATCCCGCCGCAAGTGGAGGGGTAGCTGTTTGTTAGATGAAACTGAGCAAACTTTCACAGCAAGCAATGGGGAATTTAACCTCAAGAGAGTATATAGAATAGAAAAACAACATCGGAGCTTCCAGCCTGAGCTACTTCCAATATTTCGTTTTAACTGAACCCGTTACTTATATTCCACTTATCACCACGAGAAAAATGCACTCTTTGATATTATTTTAGAATAGGAAGAAATTAAAATATATTTTACATTGTCGTTGTATCGTTTTGTAACGTCTCATTAATTATCAGTAAAAAATCATGTCAACACTTACAGAAATCCAGGCTCAAATAGCTGATCTTCAGAAACAGGCTCAGGAAATTATCAATATTGAGCGCAAGGCTATTCTTGAGGATATCAAAGCAAAAATGGCTGCCTATAATATCACAATGGAGGAACTTGAAAGAAAAGGGAAAGCTGTAAAGTCTGCGCCCAGAAGTCCGTCTCCCATCAAGTACAAAAAAAGTGAAACTGAATACTGGGTAGGCAGAGGACCGAAACCACAATGGGTTAAGGGAATTGAAAGTAATGGCGAGAATATTGAAATCTATCGGGTGCAGGAATAAACCGGGCACTCCCGTTACGACTTATCTTCATTCAGATTAATTCCCACGACCTCAGGCAGCAACATGAGAAATCCTGTCAATGATTATTCTCAACTGCCGGAGGTCGCAGGTATTAAGTAACTGCTTATTCCTGCCGTCATTTATTGTGCCATGCAAAAACCTGGAGGAGTAAGGTTTTTACGATAAGCTTCGGGTAAAAGCTTCATGGCTGCCAGTGCTTCATTCTCCCTCTCGAAAAGCCCAAAAACTGCTGAACCACTACCGGAAAGGGAGGAAAAAAGGCTTCCTGCTTCCAGCAGTGTTAATTTGACTTTGCGAACGGCGGGAAAATGATCAAATACGGCTGGCTCGAAATCATTTTCAAAGGCTGGTAAACCCTCCTTTTTTCCAGAAAGACAAAGCTCTGAGAGCAGTTTTTTCAAATCAGGAAGTTCACGATCAAACCGGGAATAGAAATTCTTGTATGCCCAAACCGTTGCAATGTGCTCTTCGGGAAAAACAGTAACGATATAGTAAGGAAGTGTAAGAGCGAGATCATCAAGCTCATCACCGATGCCTGTCGCATAGGCAAGACCTTTCATAGAGAGAAAATAGGGGACATCGGCACCAAGTTTCACTGCAAGAGCGTGCAATTCGGCAGGGGATGCGTTGACCTTCCAGAGTTCATTGAGCACTCTGAGTACCGTTGCAGCATCACTGCTGCCACCTCCAAGCCCGGCGCCAAAAGGCACCTGTTTTTGAAGCTTCATGGCTATGCCTTTCCGGACAGCGGCAAACTGTTGAAGAGATCTGGCTGCCTTTATACAAAGATTGTTATCGTCAACCGGGAGATCACTATTTGAGCAGCTCATCAAAATCTTTTCGGAGTCACTGAATTCGATGGTATCATACCAGTTGATTGGCGCAAAGATAGTCTCAAGCGTATGGTATCCATCCTGGCGTTTGGCTGTGATGAGAAGACCAAGATTGATTTTTGCAAAGGATTTGACCAAAAGAGGGTGCATAGAAGGCGATTAATTTTATATGGATATATTTGGCATATTGAGGAAAGAAAAAATAGAACAGTAAAAGCTGTACAACGATAAACTGCAAACCAATGCTATCTGAAAAGAGGTTACTCCGCATTCGCAAAAGTGCCGCACAACTCTGCATTGCGCTCTCTGTTGCACTCTTCTTTCCAGCCATCCTGTATGCAGCCGAAGAACGTTCCTACGCACGTGAAATCAGGAAGTATGTCGATGAAGATACGGTTTATTTGTTAGAAAATACGCAGCAAAACATAACCCTGCCTTCTGAAAGAATCGTGGTTGAAGCTCTTCTTTGTGAAAGTGGCCCACAGGCAATTGAGCTCTTCCAGAAACAGTTGAGCGATTATCCAGACCCTGCACTTGATCAAATCAGTAACTCACGAATAGCCGCCTACAACCTGGCGCTCAACAGCACTGCCCCGCTGCCAAAGCTCTCACGCCCTCTTCTTTCGGCGAAACCACAAGAGTCTGGTGTGCAGGAAAGTTCGAAGCAACAGCTCGCGTCAATTTCGAGCAAGACAAAGGAAGAAATAACTCCTCGCCCATCACCTGCGCCAGTAAAACCAGCTCAGGAATCAGCACCTCTTCCATCACCTGCACCAGTAAAACCAGCTCAGGAATTAGCTCTTCGTCCATCACCAGCCCCGGTGAAAGCAACTCAGGAATTAGCTCTTCGCCCATCACCTGCGCCAGTAAAACCGAATCAGCAAATATCACCTCGTCCATCACCAACCCCAGTAAAACCAAATCAGGAATCAACCTTTGCAAGACGTTCCGGTTTTACCCTGCAATTTGGTTATTTCGAAAACAAAGCAAATGCTGCAATTTTGACAAAAAAGATCTCTCTTTACGAACCGGTAGAAATCATTGAAGAGGGGCAATTCTATGGTGTTCGTCTGAAAAAAATATATGCCACAAAACAAGATGCTGGAGCATTGATAAAAAAACTGCCCTTCCCGGCTTTTATTGTTCCAATAAAAAAGACGCCGCATTGAACCGAAAACAAATCAACCTGATGAAACGAGAGACCACAATTGTCGGGCAATCTCTCCCTATCTCCCAGCTCAAGCAACTTGCTCTCCAGGTCGCTCAAACCGATATCACGGTATTAATAATTGGAGAAACGGGATCGGGAAAGGAGGTTCTGGCACGCTTTATTCATGCAAACAGCCTGCGGGCCGATAAAAGCTTCATCCCTGTCAATTGCGGCGCAATTCCCTCCGGCATTCTTGAATCAGAACTTTTCGGCCATGAAAAGGGGGCGTTTACCGGAGCAGTGCAAAGCAGAAAGGGGTACTTTGAAAGTGCCGACAGGGGCACTATTTTTCTTGATGAAATCGGTGAAATGCCGATTGAAACCCAGGTAAAATTTCTCCGGGTTATTGAGACCGGAGAGTTTCAGCGAGTCGGATCATCAGAGAGTATATACTCTGATGCCCGCATCATTGCTGCTACCAACAAAAACATGTATCAGGCTGTCGCGGAAAAAAACTTTCGGGAAGATCTTTTTTACCGTCTGCGTAGTGTTGAACTGCAAATCCCGCCACTGCGGGAGAGAGGAAGAGATATCCTCCTGCTTGCCGAAAATTTTGTTCATGAATTTGAACAGAAACACAAAATCCTTTTTGAAGGATTCAGCCCGGATACGACAGAGATGCTGATGCGCTATCCCTGGCCGGGAAACGTCAGAGAGCTCAGAAATCTCATTGAATCCCTGCTTGTGCTTGAAAAGGGAAAATACATCACTTCTGAAATTCTTGAACGACATCTGGTGCAGCGAAATCGATACAAAAGCCTGGTTCATGATCCGGCTAAATCAGAAAAAAACGAACTCCAGGTGATATACAGTACCATGATGCAGCTTCGACAGGAGGTCAGTGAAATCCGCCAACTTCTTCAGCATCTTGTGCAGACCAGACCGCTCACTCCACTGTTTCTACCCGATGTTTCAGCAACTGTTCCGCAATGTACTCCTGCCTTGAAACCAGCAGTCGAGGAACACATCCATCCCGCACCCACCAAAGTTCTTCGCTCACTTGATGAGATGGAAAAAAAGTCTATTGCCGAAGCACTTGAATCATGCCATGGAAACAAGAGAAAAACAGCTCTGGCACTCGGCATTACAGAACGAACACTCTATCGCAAAATCAAGGCTTATGGGCTCTGACAGCCAATACATCATAACACACTCTCACCCTTCCGACTCTTTAAAAAAGCACGAAGAAAGATGAGCAGAGAGAGTATTGAAGCCACCTTTGGCAAAAGGTCGGGATGAGAGGTATAAAAGGTCAAGCGACTTTCGAGCGGAACTTCAGCCGTCAGGATCTCCTCCTGCCACCAGGGAACCTCTGCAATGGTACGCCCATACTTGTCGATGACGACCGTGAGTCCGGTATTGGCACATCGCGCCATTGCCCGACGGTTTTCGATACAGCGCAACCGGCCAATGGCCAGATGCTGATAGGGGCCATATGACGTTCCATACCAGCCATCATTGGTAACAAGGGTCAGCAGCCTGGCTCCTTTTCGGACAAACTCCGTAACAAGAGAGGGGAAAATAGATTCATAACAGATGATATTGGCAAGAACGACCTTGCCATTCCGAGAAGAGGAGAGTTCCATAACGGCAGCCTCACGCCCTTTTCCCCACCCTCTGATACCTGCCAGAGAAAATGTCAGATTACCAAGCCAGGGAAAATAATCGATATAGGGAACACGCTCTGCAAATGGAACAAGGCGCATCTTGCGATAAATTTCCGGCACACTATCAGGGTCTGGTTCAAGCAACATGGAGGCATTAAAGGACTCCGAGGGTTGATTAGGCTTATGAACGACATCGATAAAGCCGGTCAAAAGAGCTGTGTCCCACTTTCTCAGTGCCAACCGCAACAATTGCTGATCGGTAGCATAGGGCAGATCAAGAATGGAAAACGGAATCGCCGTTTCCGGCCATATCACCAGCTCAGGACGGCTTTCACGAACAGCTCTGCCGGTCATACGATAATAGCGCTCCATAATTTCGACGCTGTTATACTCCTCCCACTTGTCATGGGGATTTACATTGGGCTGAACAAGGGTAACCCTGAGTCGCAACTCTTTTTTCGCAGCAATACCTTCCCTGTACATCAGCACTGAAGCATAGATCAGCGGAGCAACAACCATCAGAGCCATCATGGTAACAGAACGAAGGGTATCCCGTCTGCTGCCACTCAAGGCAAGCACCGTGAATACATTGAACCATATGAGCCAGAAACTGATCCCCCATACACCAACAAGATCAGCATACTGAATCATGAGATTCAAATTTGCCTGTGAATTTCCGAGGGTCAGCCATCCAAGTGAGAGATCCTGCTGCATGTAAGCCCATTCCCATGCAATCCAGAGAAAAGGAAGCGAAAATAGCGCAAAACGGTAACCCGCCATTTTTTTAACCGCATAAAATGCAAGGAGGGGAACCGTCAAAAAAAAAGTCTGTGCAAAAATGGTAAGAACTCCTCCAGGCAGAGTTGCCAGACTTACCCACCAGAGACTGATCAGACAGAAAACAAACATCGAGAGGTAAACGCGTCGAAAAAGCTCCCCGGCGTTCTCGACGGAGCGAAGAGAGATGAGCAGCGGAACAAGGGCAATCCAGGCTACCACTTCAAGATGAATGGCGGGATAAGAGGGAAAAGAGAGACCAAGAAGAGTTCCACTCAAGAGGGCCGGGGCGTAACGGGAATGACTCAGTCGGGTTATGTTCCGGGATAATAGACTCATCAAAACGATAAAAAGATTCTAAATTGACGAAAAAAAACAAAAAAATTCAGATAAACGGAAAAACTATCGGCACTAAATACTATTTCTGGTAACCAGATAACCAAGAGCAACACATTTTACTTTATTTATTGATTTTTATTCTTTAAATTTCTTCCACTCTGTTACTTAACAGGAATAATCTCCATGAAATTTTTTCCTGAAAATATCCAATTTCAACGCCATTAGAAAAAGGAGAACTCATTATGGCTCTTTTCGGCACAAAAGACACCACTACCGCACACTCAGATTACGAAATCGTTCTCGAGGGCGGTTCGAGCTCATGGGGCAAGGTAAAATGTCGGGCAAAGGTTAATGTACCGCCGGCACTTCCCTTGTTACCGGCTGACTGTAACATCAAGATCAATGTAAAGCCTCTCGATCCCGCAAAAGGGTTCGTCAGGTTTTCGGCTGTTATTGAGTCAATTGTAGACAGCACAAAAAGCAAGTTGGTTGTAGAGGCTGATATTGCCAATGAGACCAAGGAAAGAAGAATCTGCGTCGGTGAAGGCTCTGTATCCGTAGGCGACTTCTCTCACTCGTTCTCCTTTGAAGGCTCTGTTGTCAATCTCTTCTACTATCGCTCCGACGCAGTCAAAAGAAATGTCCCGAACCCGATCTACATGCAGGGGCGTCAGTTCCATGACATTATCATGAAAGTTCCGCTTGACAATCCCGATGTTATCGACACTTGGGAAGGCACCCTTCGGGCGCTTCAGTCAACTGGCACCTTCAACGACTGGATTCGCGAGTTCTGGTTTATCGGACCTGCTTTTACCGCCTTGAATGAAGGTGGTCAGAGAATTTCAAAAATCGAAGTCAACAGCATCGGCACCCAGAGCGGAGAAAAAGGACCTGTTGGTGTTACAAGATGGCGTTTCTCTCATGGCGGTTCCGGTATTGTCGATTCTATTGCTCGCTGGGCAGAACTCTTCCCTGCTGACAAACTGAATCGGCCTGCATCAGTTGAAGCTGGCTTCCGTTCTGACTCTCAGGGTATTGAGGTCAAGGTTGATGGTGATTTCCCCGGCGTATCGGTCGATGCTGGCGGTGGTCTTCGCAGAATCCTGAACCACCCGCTCATCCCGCTGGTACACCACGGAATGGTAGGAAAATTCAACGACTTTACCGTCGATGCCCAGTTGAAAGTTGTACTGCCAAAGGGATACAAAGTCCGTTATGCAGCACCTCAGTTCCGTTCCCAGAACCTTGAAGAATATCGCTGGAGCGGTGGCGCTTATGGCCGCTGGGTCGAGCATGTTTGCAAGGGCGGTACCGGACAGTTTGAAGTGCTCTACGCTCAATAAGCACGAAATCAGGGAAAACAAAAAAACCGGTCAAAAGCCGGTTTTTTTGTTTTAGCCGAGTAAATGAAGAATATCCTCAATCTCCTCTTTTATCTCTTTCAGCAGCACCATGCGGCGTTCGTCAACCACTCCATGACGATTCTTCTCCTGACCAATCTGTTTCTGCAGCTTCAGAATTTCAGTCGTTTTATGGTCAGTTTCACTATTGCGCAGAACGCCCTTGACTATTTCACTCGCTTTTCCGAGGCGATAACCTTTTTCGTAGATCAGCTCCTTGATATTGAGAACCAGAGCAATATCACGGTTGGTATAACGCCTGTTCCCCCGTGTATCTCTTGCCGGAGTCAGCTCATTAAAAAAACCTTCCCAGTAACGGAGCAGATAGGCTGGAACACCGGCAATTTTGGCGACCTCACCGATAGAGTAATAATTTTTGATTGCATCAAATGCCATAAGAGCGCAGAAATAAGGGTGAAATTTTGTTTTCCCTATTCTTATTATACATTACTACCGTCACTTCAAAAATTTATGACGGATGAAAAATCTTCTTGGTCTGAAACCTTATCTGTTAAGGTATAAAAAAAATCTCTGGTCTGGCTTTCTCTTCATCATTCTGACCAACCTCTTCGCTGTCATCGCGCCAAAGTACATCGGTCTTGCAATCGATACCATGAATCGGCATTTTGCCCTTTCGGATGTTCTTCGCGATACGGGCCTCTATTTTCTCCTCTCCCTCTTAAGCGGTTTTTTTCTCTTTCTTGTACGCCAGAATATCATTGTTGCATCAAGGCATATTGAATATGACCTGAAAAACGACTACTACCAGCATCTGCAGAAGCTACCCCGCAGTTTTTATAATACCACCAGTACCGGTGATCTCATTTCAAGAGGAACGAACGACCTGAATGCCATAAGAGAGTTTCTGGGACCCGGCATCATGTACTCCCTCAACACCTTCTTCAGACTCTTGTTTGCACTGATTGCCATGATCGCAATCTCTCCAGAACTGACTCTCTTCGCGCTGCTACCCGCTCCTCTTCTCAGTTATTCTGTCTATAAAATAGGCAGTTCCATGCAGAAACGCTCAAAAAGCATCCAGGAGAGCTATGCCGGAATTACCAATCTGGTACAGGAAAACCTCTCTGGCATCAGGGTTGTAAAAAGCTATACCCGGGAATCATTCGAAATCAACCGCTTTGAATGCCTGAACAAAGAGTACTATCGCAAAAACCTCTCTTTGGGAAAACTGCAGGCACTCTTTTTTGCTTTTCTTACCTCCATGACAGCCCTTTCGCTGCTTCCCGTTATCTGGGTCGGTGGTATAAACGTCATTAATGGAAGCATGACCGTCGGCGGGATTGCACAATTTATTGTCTATGTATCCATGCTGAGCTGGCCCATCATCTCAATCGGTTGGGTCACCAGTATTGTGCAGAGAGCGGCATCGGCCCAGATTCGGCTGAATGTAATTTTCAACGCCAAACCCGATGTCGCCGAAACAGAAAATAAGGGCCAAAAAGAGGAGTCTTTCAAGGGGAAACTCTCATTTCGGGATGTACAGTTTCATTATCCCGGTCAGGAGAACAATCCCATCCTGAAAAAAATAACGTTCGACATTGCTGCAGGATCAAAAGTTGCAATCGTCGGCGCAACAGGTTCGGGCAAAACGACACTGGTCAACCTCATTCCGAGGCTCTACGAAACTGTACAAGGGACAATACTCTTTGACGGTCACGACATCCGAAGCCTGCCATTGAAAACCCTGAGGGAACTCATTGGCTTTGTCCCCCAGGTCAACTTTCTCTTTTCCGATACCATTGCCCGCAATATCAACTGGGGAAGTCGTAACGAAGATGCTGATATGGTAATTGAAGCAAGCAAAATAGCGATGCTCTATGGTGATGTTGAAGAGTTCCCTGATGGCTTTGAGACCATGCTTGGTGAAAAAGGAATCAACCTCTCGGGCGGACAGAAACAGAGGGCCTGTATTGCACGAGCCATTGCATGGAAACCCCCTCTTCTGATACTTGACGACGCACTCTCAGCCGTCGACACCGGAACCGAAGCCCGTATCTTTGAGGCTCTTCTGCAAAAACTTCCCGATACCACCATCCTGCTGATCAGCCACAGAATTTCAACCGTAAAAAACTGTGACCGCATCATCGTACTGAAAGAGGGCTCCATTGTCGAAAGCGGAACCCATGAAGAGCTCCTGCAACAGAAAACCCTCTATGCAGAACTTTACAACCAGCAACTACTCGAAGAGGAGATCTTCTCCCTCTCATAAGTGAGATCAAAAAGCCCGGACAGGCCGAACAAGATTGACATGGGTTTTATTGGTGGCAAACTGCTTGCCATTGGAGAAACACTGAAACCATGCATGGTCTGCACTATCCTCCGTTGAACTCCAGTAGAAATTAGGTACAAGACCCTCAACAGCTCCTCTGTTGAGATAAAGCTGGTTCAGCTCCTCCTTGCTCGGTAAAAACCAGTCGCTGTAACCACCACCGCGATACATTGACGCAACGGCTGAAGCGCTTTGCGGAAAAAGTGCTACAGGATATTTTGCCAAAATCTTTCTCGTATTTTCTGCTCCTTCACCAATGGCCGGGCTTGTATTCGATAGCATCTTCTCTGCATAATCAGGACGAACCGCATCTCTATATTGGCCGGTACTCCAGCGATATGCCCCAACAACCTCCCCTGCACCATATGCATCGATATAGGAGAGATCTATATCCTCCCTGGCAGCAATCAAACCATGCTGCCCGGTACTATCAACAAAAAAGACAATACCCCCACTGTAACTATCACCAATCTTCGCGGCAAACGAAAGAGCCGAAGACATAATGATTATACTTAATCCGACCAACAACGAGACCATGCTCAGCCGGGCGATGCCTGATTTTATCCTGTTCACTTTTCCTCCTTGATAAGTGGAAATTTCAATAAAAGCACCTTCCTGAAGTTAACGATTCAGATCGGAAAATCAGTGAATATTTCAGGAAGTCAATCGCCCGAAGAAAAAAAAAATCTGTTCATGATGCAAGCGGTAAATGTCAACAAAAATGTCGCAGTTATTAAAAAAAATTGCTATTAATAATCGGGGTTTAAGATGACCGTTTGAGGAGCCTCCCATACCTTGACTTTGCGAGTGCCCCAACGCTCAGGAAACGCCTCTTTTGCCTTCATGATTGTCGCATTTCTTTGCTTGAAAATAGCCTCTGCATCATGGTACCGCACTTGCGCCGGTGTAACGTAATCCAAACCGGAATGCAGGTGTTTGTGGTTATACCAGTCCACAAATACCGCCATCCACTCCCTGGCATCTTCGATTGTTTCAAAAGAACGGGGATAACTCCCTTTGTATTTCATCGTCTTAAACCATGACTCAATATACGGGTTGTCATTGCTGGTACGAGGACGGTTATGAGACACGTTTATGCTCAGTTGTTGAAACAATGCCATCAGGGTTAACCCTTTCATAGGATGACCATTATCAGCATGAATTGCAGTTCCTACAGCTTTATGCTTGAGCAGTGTTGCCGCAAAAAGTGCTTTACTGTAGTCGACGCTTTCTGTCTCGTGAATTGCCCATCCAACAATGGATCGGTCATAAATATCAAGAATAACATAAGCATAATAAAATAAGCCTTTTACTACTCGTGGCATCCAAGTAATATCCCAGCACCAGACTTCATTTGAGTTATTGGCGACGCGCTCTGGTGGCTTCGAATGATACTTCCTAACGTTCGTCTTACTGCGATGATGCACTTGATCAGCCGCTCTTAATACGCGATACATCGTGCTTACCGATGCCAGATAATGCCCTTCATTCAAGAGTTCTGCGACAATTTCATAGGGATTTTTATCTCTATATGTAACACTATTACAAGTCATAAGAATCTCTTTACGTTGTTCACTATCCAGTTTCCGAACCACTCGTTTTGGTGCACCTTGCCGTCGGTCTTTCAGCCCAATACCTTTCCATCGTTGTAACGTTCGAAACGATATTCCTATCAGTTGACACGCTTTTGCATACCTGGCACCATTGCCATGCGCTTCTTCGATCAGCGGTATTAACAGTGCCTTATCTTTTTCGGCAATCTGTCGTCCTCGTGCTCCATCATAACATCCTCGAGCTTTTTTTTTAAAATCAATAATGCCGCTGCTTCCGCTAACGCTTTCTCTTTGCGATACAACTCTTTTTCAAGCTCTATCACTCTTTTTTTTAATACTTTAACTTCTTGATTTTTCAAATCCTGTTTTTGACTCATCATCTCGCGTAGCTCCTGATCCCAAAGAGTTAAATGTTCTGAATGCAAGCCCCTTTCCCGTAAAAACGTCCCTTTTTCTGCTTCCGATATGCTGGCTGCTTCTTTTATCAGAAGATACTTTTCTTGCGCATTAATGAAACGAGGGCTTGTCTCTTCGATGAGCAACTGACTGCCTGCAGCCTGCTTGACCCAGTTCCGAATCGTTTGATCATTAAGACCCATTTCCTCACTCACCTTGGTAATGCTTTCGTTATTAGGGGGTAAAACCCGTCTTAAAATGCTTACCTTTATTGATCTTGAATAACCCATCTTGTCTCCTTGGTTGAGGCGACATCTATATTAACACATAGGGCAAGCTATTATCCCTTTGCATCGCGGATTAACTCCTTAATAATTGTGCAACTATCCGTTTAAACCTTCGCTCTCGTTCAATCAGCCTCCCACTTTTACTGGATAGCTTGACCCTTTGAGGGTGAGGATTGTGCTGCGTATTGCGCCAAGTTCATCAATTCCTTCCGGTACCGTGCATTCACATTTTTTCCAGAGTTCTGATAACTGCCTCTCGATTTTATAGGTAAGCATAACGGCAAAGAGATGGCCACGAGTGCTCGCTTCGGTTCGCACATGAACCGGTCTGATTTCAAGATGACTTTGCTCACATAACAGCCGTCCAGCAGAACGACTCCTTTCAGGATCTCTTCATTGACCGTTACCATGAACACCCTCGCCTGATAAAACTGCAATCAGCAAGGCTTAGCAGTTGATCCCTGCTCAGGTTTCGGGCGGCGTTGCAGGGGTCTGCTCACGAAACGGAAAAAATAGCACGTTAAGCAGTTTTAGTTAAATCCAAAAGCCGGGTACGGGTCGGCAAAGGCGGAATTGGTTGCCGTCCACATTTTAGGTTCCAGTATGCCCACGAGCGCACATCAAAAATGCCAGGTGGAGCATGCTCCAAAACCTCACAGAATTCATCATTCCCCACGATGCCTTGCAGCGCTTTTAAATCTTCAGGCGTACCAAAAGTCATAACATGCGCAAGAAAATGCACTGGATCAGCAAGTTCTTCCTCTGGCGTATTGAACCATACAACCCGACGTGCCACGTTTAAAATTTCCGGAGTAATGGGTAAAGGTTTCATGATGTTGGTTCGTTTTCATCCGTCCGCTTGGCATAAGGCGTTAATATGGGAAGAGAGGCTGGATCGACAGATGCAACTGCAATACTCAACCGCTTGCGCACATCTACGTGCAAATGATTATAATTTAGCAATAACTTTATGCAATGCGCAATGCCTTTATTTCTGCTTGATCAATAATCGTTGCGGAAACGTCCGTTTCTGCGACAGCATTTTCCAATTCATTTTAGACGTACTATTATTCCATGCCTCGTCGATCTCTTTTTTCCACTGCCGAACGAGAAAGCCTTCTGGAGTTGCCGAAGGCCGAAGATGAACGGATTCGGTACTATATGTTTAACGAGGCGGACTTGTCTTTCATCAATCAGCATCGAGGGTCTGCAAATCGCCTTGGGCTTGCTGTGCAGCTTTGCTACTTGCGTTTTCCTGGAATTATTCTCAATGTCGATCAGAGACCGTTTCCGCCGGTATTGAAACTGGTTGCTGATCAGCTTGGAGTGGCGGTCGATCAATGGAACAAGTACGGACATCGCGAACAGACCCGCCGTGAACACCTGCTTGAGTTGCAGGGGTGGCTGAAGCTTATACCATTCGGTATCGCTGAATACCGACAAATCGTTTATCAACTCGCTGAACTTGCCCAACAGACTGATCGTGGTATTGTGCTTGCCGAAGCATTGATTGATATGCTGCGAAATCAAAGCATTATTTTGCCAGCCATTGACGTCATAGAACGTGTCTGTAGTGAAGCATTAATGTGATGAGTGCCATTCTGGGCGGATTACCTGACAGCCTTGCCGAGATGCACAGGCTCTTCGGCAACAAAGTCAGTTTACTCGTTCAGGATAACAGGGAGATGTCAAATCCACAAACCATGATGGGATGGAAACATCTGTCAATACTTTTATCGGAGGGAAATCATGAACAAATCAAACAGCGCCTCAGTCGCACCATCGAGCAACTCTTCGCAACCGGTGCCATCTCAGCCCCATGTTATCAGCAAGCAATCGGAGGAGTTCCAATGGGATGAAACGATCGTTTGGCTGGAAAAGATCAACAAAAACATGCAACGGATGTCACAAGATGAGAAATATCGGCTGGAAATTGCGAAAGATCTATCATAATATGCCAGAGAGATTCAGAAAAATGCGTTCCATCTCTGGCACGTTACTCATGAAAATTCGTTAGATTGACGTATAAAATTTTCTCTCACCACGTTTTGCACACGGAGAACCAATGACAACAACAGAGAAAATATACCGAACGATGCAAGAACTTCCAGAACCGATGCGTCATGAAGTGCTGGATTTCGCTGAATTTTTAAAGCAGAAAAAATCAACCGATACACCCAGATCAGGAAATCTTGCCAAACGTATTCAGGAGCACTTTAAAGGCTTGAATGCTGAAGATATTGTTATTCCATCACGTCAGCTCCCCCGCACTCTTCCGCAAGTTGAGGATTGATGATGACCGCTTTTTTGATTGATACCAACGTCCTGTCGGAATTAATGCGTACGCAGCCAGAGAGCACAGTGATGACGTGGTTCGATAGACATGTTGATACCGAGTGTTTTACCTCTTCAATCACAAAAGCAGAAATATTTTTGGGTATCGCGCTACTTCCAGAGAGTATACGCCGAACTCGGCTGGAAAATGCAGCACAAAAAATGTTTTCTGAAGATTTTACAGAAATTGAAGGCCTGAAACTGATAAATCCCTGGGAAACAGCTTGAGGGAAAATCGTCGAACTGCATTGTCATTCAACAATCTCCATATATGGCAAAATTGTACACTCTCAGGCTATCTTGCTTGAGAGTCTGGCCAAGCGAGTATTGGTACTCTCGCGGAAAATCCCTGGTGTACTCAAAGATTTTCAGTATAAGACGATAGATGTTACGATACACCGGTAAATCATAGTAAAGTACCACATTCCAAAATATTTTTTGACAGGGGGCAGAGCCCCCTGTACCCGCATACGTTAATTGTTGAATTGATAAATGGTTAAAAATCCCGGACAGGCCGCACCCGCCACTCATTGAACTTGTAGGTGTCGTAGTTCTGGCTCCCATCGTCGAAATACTGGCCCCATGCGCCGTCCGCACTGATGCCCGTAGAACTCCAGTAGACGCCGGAAGCAAAACCGCCAACAGCACTACGGTTGAGATAGAGCTGATGCAACTCTTTTTGACTTGGTAAATGCCAGTCACTGTAACCGTTTTCATCCAGATCGACACATGCTTTCTTCGCAGCCTCCCAGGCATATTTCTCACCCCCAGGCAAATCAGCCTTAGCAGCAATCATGCCATGCCATTCCCCATCAACATAACCCTTATCACCTGACTGAAAAATACAAGCGATTTTCCCCCCTTGATAATCACTGCCAACTCTTAAGTTTTTGATAGCTTTTTCAAGTTCTTCATTGTTGGTTAATGAGAGTTTAAGTATCACAAGGTAATCTGGGCTGTAAAAAGCTTGCTGCCAATGATCAGCCGATTTAATCAGATAGGGGTCCATCACCTTTACCTCCCTGAAATCAGCATAAGAAAGATCAGCTTTTGTAAAATCGGCACCCCCAAGATTGGCTCCCTGAAAATTGGCTTCATTGAGATGTGCTTTCCTGAGACTTGCTCCTCTGAGGTTTGCCCCTTTCAGGTTGGCATTACTCATATCGGCACCATTCAAATCAACCCCTTGCAGCCATGCGTCATGCAGATCCTCCCGATGAAGATTCAATGGCCTGCGAAACAAGTCGGCAATAGAGGGAAAATAAGCCATATACACTACAAGCAAAATGAGAAGTATCGAGCGTGGTGCATTCCACCGGAATCGTCCTTTTTTGGGGCAACGATTGATCTGCAAAACAAGCAGAGCAAGCGTCACACAAGAGACGAGATAAAACATCGGGCGAATCAACTCTTTGAGAGCAAACGCCTTATAGGCCATGATGCACAACACCAGCGGCACAAACCAGTAAAAGATAAATGCGGTGATAAAACGGGGCAGACGATCACGGTAACTGAAAATAGTTGGAACACTCTCGATGGTTGGCTCACCTGTTTTAGCTGCCTCCTTGTTCAGCTCCTCACGCTTTTTTTCGAGCCGCAGCCAATAGCCGAACAAAATGTGAAGATAGATGATCAAGCTGATAAGGAGAAAAGGCGAGACAATCAGAAAAGCGAGAAAAGAGATTGAGGTGCCAGCCAGCGGTGTCTGAATAGTGCTGTTGGTGGCAATCAGCGACTTGTCGGATGAGCCAATCACTGCCAGCAGACTAAACAACCCGACGCCAAGCAGCGAGAGCATGGTTTTATTGATCGTTTTTGAATGGCTCTCATGCAGCGCCTTAACCACTTCAGCATGACGGCAATCCTCTATCCAACAAGAACGCGGTGCCCTGCTCCAATCGGTGATTCTTGTCCATATTTTTTTGAGCATCATGGTATGAATTCAACAATCACGGTTGTTATCTCAAACATACAATTCGGCGATCTCGTTACTGCCCATACAGTCAAAATCTTCGGGAACAGAAATCTCGCCTGCCATAAAACCAAGCTGCCGGGCATGACCTACCGAGGTATCGAAAGGTATCACCTTAACCATCGTGCGGCCTGCCTTGTTTATAATAAATGCTTCACCACGAGAGGCCTGTTCAACCAATTGGACAAGTCGGATTTCGGCATCATGAAGCGTGACGGTGCGCATTATCCTGTATCATTATTAATGGTTCACCTCCACATCTCCGAGGATTGAGTGTCGAGCAATGACATACAGTAAAGGTTTTTCCAATACACTGAACACGCACTATTTTACAAAATTATTGACCGCTCACCAACCGAACTTATTCCTTCAGCGGCAATTGAAGTGCTCCTAACGGCACAAAGCACACTTGTCTACACCCTTCTCCGTGCCCGCCCCAGGACATCAGCCGCAATCATGGCGTCAAGCACTTTTTCTGCCGTGATAGTACCCGCTTCGTGGTGAATGGACTGCGCTTGATCGCAAGCCTTCTCCGCCACCAGCATCAACTTTTGGCGATCAACCTTTCCCAGCCCGATATCGGCAAGGGTGGTCGGCAACCCGATCTCTTCGCAGAATGAGAAAACGGTTGCGGATTCGTCCGGCGATGCGTCCGTGAGCTGAAGCCCGGCCAATACACCAAAGGCCACTTTTTCTCCATGCCAGAAGGAGTGGGTTTCGGCCAATGCGGTGAGGCCATTGTGGATGGAGTGGGCCGCCGCCAGTCCGGCGCTTTCAAAGCCTATGCCACTCAACAGAATGTTCGCCTCAACAATGCGCTCCAGTGCCGGAGTAACAATGTGGCTCTCACCGGCAATTTTTGCCGCCGCGCCATAGGTGAGCAATGTTTCATAACAGAGTCGGGCAATCCCGAATCCAGCCATGGTGCCATACCCGCCACACTCGTTGACCGAGTGCGTACGCTCACACGATCGAGCTTCGAACCATGTCGAGAGAGCGTCTCCCATCCCGGACACCAGAAAGCGTACAGGCGCTGCGGCAATGATGGCCGTATCAACAAGCACCACTGCGGGATTCATTTTCTGATAGGAGACTGCATCAAAAATCCCCTCCTTTGAGTAGACCACCGCACAGCCACTGCACGGTGCATCGCTTGAGGCAATCGTGGGAATGATAATCACCGGTATTCCCGCCCGATCTGCGACAATTTTCGCCGTATCAATAGTCTTGCCTCCGCCCATACCAACGACGACATCTACACCCTTTTGCGTGACAATGGCCGATAGCCGCGCCAACTCCTCCTCACAGCACTCACCCCGGAATCGCTCAACGAGAAGAGCATCGAGGCTCCAGTCGAAACCACACAAGGGAAGCACCTTGTCGTAAACCGAGGGTGAGGCCACTATCAGCCCCTTTTTGCCCAATACACTCAATAATGCAGGCAACTCGCCGACAGCCCCGACGCCCTGAATATATTTTCCTGGAAAAACAGCTTTCCTGAACATGCGAACCTCCCTTTTTTCGAGCAATGAACTGTAATATAGTTGTGGTAGCTTTCTGAAACTGACGGCACAGGGTCACTCCTGCAACATTAAAAAAGTCATATCGTCAGGCACGGTCTGAATGGGTGAGAAGTACACCCGGAATTTGCCCTTGGTCATGTGATAGATACCGTTCAATAATCAACCGGCCCTCTTGTCGCCTTTACAGCTCCCCGCTTTACCTTGCTCTCAATACGCCTCTCTTTTGAGCCTTTGGTAGGGGAAGTAGGCTTGCGTTTTTTGACCGGCACGGCAGCATACTGAAGCAGCGCCTGCAGCCGCATCAGGGCATCCGCCCGGTTCTTCTCCTGTGAGCGATATCGTTGCGCCTTGATGATGATCACGCCATCTTTTGTCATGCGATGATCACGCAGAAGCAGCAGCTTTGCGCGAAAATCTTCAGGAAGCGACGAAGCCCTCACATCGAAACGCAGGTGAACAGCGGTTTCAACCTTGTTGACATTCTGGCCGCCCGCCCCCTGCGCACGCATGGTCTGCAGCTCAATTTCCTCATCAGGGATGGCAATGGTTTCGGTAATCTGCAACATGCTCAATCCTTATTTTCATATAGCAACGCAAGGGTATCACGCCAGTTATGAAAGAGTACACTCCTGATGCCAGCTTGTGAGGCAGAGGCACAGTTTTCCGCCTTGTCATCGATCAAGATAAACTCATCAGCTCCGCACCCTGAATTTTCGAGCACACGCTTAAATGCTTCGACACTGTTTTTCATCTTCCCCTGTTCAAAGGAGAGATAGTAGCGATCCGCACCCCGCAGTAACGGATAATTGTTGAGCAGAAAGGTAAAATGAAGCGGATCGGTATCACTCATGATCCAGATGGAATGCTTCTCTTTGAGCAGTCTCACTGCTTCAACAGCGCCCTCGATCGGTTCAAAAATATCCTGCCACCGCAGTTTTAACTCATGGAGTGGCATAGCTCTGGAATGCGGGTCGCGGGCAATCACGTCAAGGTATTCGAACGGCGCAATAAAGCCGGTTTCAAGTTTTTCTTTCAGCTCTCCGGTACAGTATTTCCGGTAAATCTCCTGCGCACCTGAAACCGAATCCAGTGCCACATCCCGGCAGAAACGCATAAAATCCACCGATACCAAAACATTGCCTATGTCGAGAAGAATAATGCTCATGGGTACTGCTTCAGTTGCTGGTAGATGCCTCACTTGTTGCTCTGTTCAGGGGAATATATGCCATTGCAGCTTATTTCAGGCACACCGCATACGGCAATGTTAGCATGGAGAGCATGTTGATGGGCTTCTACCGGAAGGGTCAAACACTTCACCGCTGTTTCAGTTGCACAGGATGGATATTTGGGCAAGAGCAGTTACAACTGAATGAGTCGGTGCAAAAGAATATCTTCAACATTGCGGCGACTATCAAGCACCGCCGTTACATAGACATTGCTGTCGGCTATCCGGTACAACACCCTCCACGGGGAGACAATCAGCTCCCGATAGACAAAAATGCCGCAGGAATGAAGCTCCGGAACAACCCTGCCTCGCTCTGGAGAGATAGACAATGCTGCTGCCTTATCCCTGATTTTTTCCAGAACATGCAAAGCATTTTGAGGATGATCGCCTGCAATAAAGGCGATAATCTCCCCAAGATCCTTTTCAGCAACTTGAGACCATAAAACCCTGTAGCCTGCGCTCATGAAGCAGACTCTCTCAACTGGCGTTCAAGATCGGTGAATACCTCCTCTTGTGGGCGAATGTTTCCTTTTCGGATGTCCTCTTCACCCTGGGTAAGCAGTTTCAGCAAGCCAAGCGCATTGCGCATCTCTTCATAGCTTTTCGGGTCTTGCAGAACAGCTCTCGGCTCACCGTTCTGGGTAATAATAACCGGACGACGCGTATCGTTGATCTGATCAAGAAGATCCGCCGCTTTGGCCTTAAGATAAGTGACCGGTTTGATGTCGGTAGTAATATGCATCTCTCCCCATATTTCATTGTTTCTCAAGACACAATATAGTACGATATTCGGTCTGGCGGAAGTCTGGTATCAGAAAACAGTCAGGCAATCCATACCACTGGCCGTCACGCCCGTTGATTAACAAGCAACAAGTGGGAAAAACTCTTTATATTTCACCTGCTCAGCAAGCACTCATCAACGAAATAAAGAACACCAATTAACACTCTCACTACAGTCGATCTTAAACGCAGGGGTATTGCGGCTATAGAAGAGGCTCTTGCTTTCGGACCTGTTCATATCATGAAACACAACAAACCAGCGGTAGTTATTTTGCGAGAATCTGAGTATCAACATCTGAATCTGAGTATCAACATCTCATACAGAGACAATCAAGCAAGCAAAATCACGACACTGCACTCTGGATTATGAATTATAAGCCAGCAGGTTCCCGATCAAAAGAGGAGATTGACCGGCAAATCGCCAATGACCGGAACTCATGGGATTTGGTATGATTCTGTTTCTTGACAGCAATGTACTCATCTACCTCATTGAGGGACATGCTTCACTTGTGTCACAGGTGCAGCACTCCATTCAAAAACTTCTCACCTCTTATTCAAATCCTGTCATTGCGGTAAGTGCGCTGACCCTGCTGGAGTGTCGTGTGGCTCCTCTGCGTGACCGAGACACTTCGCTATTACAACAACAAATCTGAACACAATTCGCTACATTTCGTGATAGTAAATTTCTGCCAAAAAATAACAGTGGCGCATGACTGAGAAGGCAAACCAAGCAATGACCCCGTTTGAGCTATGCCCGGTATGCGGTGGAGACGTAATTGAAAAAGAGGTGGAAAAATTGATTCTCGGGGGTAATAATACCGCTGTTGTACACGTAAACGCTGAAGTCTGCACCCATTGTGGTGAACGATTATACTCGAAAGAGACGATCACGTTGTTTGAGCATATCCGGTCACGTCTTACAACTGGTGATGTTGCAGGCTTCCTTCCCATGGGGCAAACCTATAAAGTTGCCGGTTAAACACGGATGACCTGACGCTGTTGAGCAACGTTGAACCACCAATAACATGCAGGGACATATTGTGCGATACGCACTTTGCTCTATCCGGCGTGCTCAACCCTAAAGGCAATTCATGCGGCTACAGTCACAGTCGATAATGCGTAGACTTTTTTCGCATATTTACTGGCAGTAGCAACATCACCCGTTTTCAATGTTTCTCTCACACGGTCGAGTTTTAACGCATCATCAAGGCTGATATAAGGTGCCCACCCATCTTCAGAATCGATGATCTCAATTTCGACATCTGCCGCATAGCTACCTTCGTGAATAAACTTTGTATGTTTTCGGGTATTCATCTTTTCCTCCTGGTGAAATTATCATCCCACTTATCGGGATCTGGACGATAAGCGGTTATAAGAACGGCTGGAGATACTTTTCCTCGGGCGATTCCCCAAACCACATGGACAGGTTGCCGATTTTGATCCTCTTGCAGAACAAGAACGCACGATTTGATTTGAGTATCCCCAAAATGAAATGGGTATCAAGAAGATAGTTATTGCCATTCATCCCGTAATCGTTTCTGGATTTCTAACGGATCACCGAAAAACGTGGCGGAAGTCTCCAGACCGCCAGCTATATCGATCAGCATCTCTTTACCTGATGCACGCCCACCTGCCATTTTTTTTTGCAGGAACTCGGCAAAATCAAGAATCTCAGCCACTACCGGTTCAGGAAGCTCTTTTGCTGTTTTATAAAGTTTCTCCGCTGTAGTCATCTGGATTCCCTGTTGCTGAACATGATGATCTTCTGTTTTTTTTGACAACACTTCACGTATGATAATCATAATGTGTAGAGATACGTACAAAAGGTGTGAAAATAATAATAATGGACGGTTACAAAGAGCACGGCATGCCGTGCCCCTACGGGTTTATTTTTGGGAAATCATTCGTATAAACCGATGTTAATCCAATTCGTGCAATTGGCGGGTTAAATCTTTGCGGGCCATGCCGTACATGTGCACATATAACAAATTAAACATGAGCACGGCGGAGCGGAGGCGGGGGGCTCGGGCGGCTCGCTTTAGGGCGTTCTGGACGGTAAAGACCTGTTTGGTGAGGGCGGTATAACTCGGAATGAACTCTTGCAGTGGAATGCGCAGGGGTTTGTAGAGCATCTCCTGGCCCCATGAGAATTTGAAGGCATCGTGATCTTGCGGGGAGTGGAGCAGGCGGCCTTCGAGTGCGAGGCGGTCGAAGACGCCGGTGCCGGGAATGGGACGCAGGAGGTTGATGCCGGGCACGTCGATGCCGGTCTCTTCGATGAAGGCTTCGAGTTTTGCGGGGAGCTGAAGGGTATCTTCGTCGAGGCCGTAGATGAAGCTGCCGTAGACGCAGATGCCTGCATGACGGATGTTTTTGATGCACTCCACCTGGCGATTGGAGGGGTTGTGAAACTTTTTGTGGGCGTGATTGCTGCCGTCATCGAGGCTTTCGATACCAACGAGAAGAGCGCCGCAGCCTGAGCGGGCGAAGGCGTCAAGCAGTCGAGGCTTTTCACCGAGGGCTGTGGTGGCCTGGCCTACCCAACTAATCTTGAAGGGTTCGAGTTCGCGGAAAAGTTGTTCGGCGTACGATTCGTCGGCGTTGATGGTGTCGTCGAGGAAGAAGAAGATTCGCTTGTCCTCTTTGAGTGATGTTTCAACCTCCCTGAGAACGGCGGGAATGCTCCGGTGTCGCAAACGGTGGCCGTTCATGACGTGGACGTTGCAGAAGTCGCAACTGTAGGGGCAGCCTCTGGTGGTCTGCACGACATTGGTGGTGAAGTAGCTCTTGATGTCGAGTGCACTTTTACTGACGGTGCGCTCAATGGAGAGGTCGGGAAAGCTCTCAACCCGGTACTCCGGCTTAAGGGTACCGCGAAGCAGATCCTCCTGCACCTCACGCCAGATGTCGTCGGCCTCCCCTATCACCAAAGCATCGGCATGGTCGCGGCACTGCTCGGGGAAGATGGTGACGTAAGGGCCGCCAAGCACCACCTTGATTCCTCTGGAGCGGAGCGCATGGGCAAGCTCAAAGGCAGGTTTTACGGCACCGGTCTGGACACTGATACCTGCCATGTCCCAGTGCTGATCGAGAGGGAGTTTTTCGAAGCGGAGGTCGCAGATGGTCTGGCTCACTCCCGGCACAACCTGTGAACTGAGAATCATCAGGGCGAGGGGCGGAATGGCAAATTGCGCCCGCCGGATGATGTTGCTCAGGGCAGAGTCTTTCAGTGAGGTGAAAATGCTTCGTTTGGCTGAAGCGCTGTCGAGTGAAGCCGCTCCGTCAACGCCGCTGTCGGCCTGAATAAAGATGAGCAGAACCCTCTTCTCCCCTGCAACCGCCATCAATAGCCACCCCCGTTGCGTGCCAGCTCCTGCAGTTTTTTCAGCTCCAGCAGGGCATCGAGTGGAGTTAAGCGGTCGAGGTCAAGAGACTCTACCGCGTTGCGAAGCTGGTTGTCGGACTCTTCAAAAAGGCTGATCTGCATACTTTTTATTTTTGGTGGCCGGTTTTGGGGAATTTGAATATCGCGCTTCTCCATCCCCGCAAGAATCTCTTTGGCCCGCGAAATCACCTCCGCAGGCATTCCGGCCATTTTGGCCACTTCAATGCCATAGCTGTTGTCGGTGGAGCCGCGAATAATCTTGCGCAGAAAGATGACGCTGTCGGCGGTTTCGACGACGGTTGCGTTGTAGTTTACCACCCCGGGCAGACGGCTTTCCAGTTCGGCAAGTTCGTGATAGTGGGTTGCAAAAAGGGTTCTTGCCCCGATTGAACGGCAGATATATTCGCTCATCGACCAGGCAATCGACATCCCATCAAAGGTGCTGGTTCCCCGGCCAATTTCATCGAGCAGCAGCAGGCTTTTTGATGTGGCATTGTTAAGAATGCTTGCCGCTTCGTTCATTTCGACCAGAAAGGTGCTTTCGCCGGAAGCGAGGTTGTCGGAGGCGCCGACCCGTGTAAAGATCCGGTCAACAAGCCCGATTTCCGCCCGTTCAGCCGGAACGAAGCTGCCTGCCTGTGCGAGCAGAACAATCAGGCCGGTCTGACGCAGAAAGGAGCTTTTTCCGGCCATGTTGGGGCCGGTTATGATGAGCATCTGCTGTTTTTCATCGAAGTGGCAGTCATTGGGCACATAGGGATCCTCGGCGCTCATCATCCTTTCGAGTACCGGGTGACGGCCACCAACGATAGCAAGCTTTTCGTGCGTCATGATCTCCGGTTTGCAGTAGCCGTATTCGGTGGCGCAGAGAGCAAAGGAGCAGAGAGAGTCGATTTCGGCAATACGTGCGGCATTTTCCTGTATCGCGGAGGCGTTCTCGGCAATAAGCAGGCAGAGGTCGTGAAAGAGCTGCGATTCGAGCAGAAAGCTCTTCTCTTCGGAGTTGAGAATCTTCTCTTCGTACTCTTTCAGGGCAGGAATGGTATAGCGCTCGGCATTGACGAGGGTCTGTTTTTTTTCATAATAGGCTGGTACCTTGTCGATGTTGGCACGGCTGATTTCGATATAGTAACCAAAGACCTTGTTGAAACTGACCTTGAGCGAAGAGATGGTGGTGGCTGCCCGCTCCTCCTGCTGAATCTGCAAGAGGCGGTCTTTAGCGGTCGAAGCAATGGTTCGGAGTTCATCAAGCTCTGCGTGATATCCTGTGCGTATGTAGCCGCCATCACGCATGGATGCGCCCGATTCAGGGTCAATTGCCTGTTCAATAGATGCCGCAAGTTCCGGGAGCGGTTTCAGATTGGACGCGAGAGCGATGAGCCGGGCCGAGCCTGCCTCACGAAGCAGTTCCTGAAGAATCGGAATAGCCGAGAGTGACAAACCAAGCTGACGAACCTCTCTTGGGATGGTGCGGAACGTTGCAATACGGGCCAGGCAGCGCTCCAGATCATTGATGGCGGATAACTGTTCGGAAAGAGCCTCCCGCATTTCGCGGCATTCGGAGAGTTCTCCCACAGCATCGAGCCGCATCCGGATCTCATCAACCCGCTTCAGCGGTCTCTGAAGCCAGCGACGCAGAAGCCTTGCCCCCATCGGGTTGCGGGTGCGATCGATCACCTGAAGCAGACTTCCATTCTGTGTGCCATCCTGCATGGATGAGATAATTTCAAGATTTCTCTTGGTCTGCAGGTCGAGGGTCATATACTCGGCGCTGTGCAGCTCACCTATCCGGGTAATGTAGTGCAGACGATTCTGGCGGGTCTCTTCGATATACTGGAGAATAACAGCAGCCGCTACCCTGCCCGCCCGGTTGCCGTCAATGCCGAAGCCTTTCAGGGAGTGAGTTTTGAACTGCCGTGAAAGAACCTCCTGCGCCTGATCTTCGCTGAACATCCATGAATCAAGTTCTGTAACAAGCGTCTCCGACGAAAGTGCCTTTTTCAGGAGTTCCGACCGCTCCTTCTCGGCAGAGGAGACAAGAACTTCCGAGGGGTGAAGTGAAAGAACAAAATCCTTGAGCTCTTCGATTTGAAGCGAAGCAATTTTGAATTCAGCCGTGGTAACATCAATAAAGGCGACACCGGCAAGAAGCGTCCTCCCCTCCTTGAGAAAGGCAACAGCGCAAAGATAGTTGTTATGGCAGTCGTCAAGCACCTTGTCGCTGTAGGTAATGCCAGGAGTGATGATATCGGTGATTTCCCGGCGAACAATCCCCTTCGCATCCGCAGGATCTTCAACCTGGTCGCAAACCGCAACCTTGAACCCTTTTTTGACCAGTTTTGCTATATATCCTTCACTGGCATGATGCGGGAAGCCTGCCATGGGGATTTCCGCTGTGCGTTTGGTCAGCACAATATTCAGCGCGGCTGAAACCGTGACTGCATCGTCAAAAAAGGTTTCATAAAAATCACCCACCCTGAAAAGCAGTAAAAAATCAGGATATCGCTCCTTGACCTCAAGATACTGGCGCATCATGGGAGAATGCTCTTTCTGTATGGTACCCTCGGCTTTGCTCATGGTGCTGATAATGCGATGATGAAACCCCTCAGAGATCGGAAATCCGGCCTGTTTTTTCAAAAAGAAGCTACTGCAGCACAACTTAATAAACAAGAGCCGGAATCGCTCCCTGCAACTTGACAAGGGCTTCAGGAAACAGTATGTTCAAGGAAGAGTATAGGGATAATATTTCGACTGGTGAACAATGGTTTTTCACACGATACTGCGGTTTCTGCACATCATCTTTTTTGCATCCTGGTTTGGTACCATTCTGGCGTCACTCTTCCTCCTGAAAGCGCTTGAAGAGAAACTGACCAGTAGTGAGGGTAACCATGAAGAGTATGCCTCCCTGCTCCGGCGCTTTCTCAAACTGGAGACAAAAGTTGCCGATGTTGCCGTCATCGGGGTCATCCTCACGGGTATCACACTTGCGGCACTTTACCACGGATGGACAATCTGGATTTTTGTAAAATCCCTTCTGATCGTGCTTCAGATTGCCCTGACCATCGGTTATATCATGCACTCAGTCCGCAACATCTCCTATCCCTGTTCCAGGCAGGAGTTTGGAAACTGGTACCGTCTTTTTGCTATCTCTCTCATCATGTTTACGCTGGTACTCATGGTCACCTTTTTTCTTCTCTGAATCAAGGAGAACGATATCCATTCAGTAATTTGATTTTCAGGGAATTAATACTATATTTGAGACCTTTATCACTAAAATATTTGTGTAATGCAGGCGCTGATCAAGATTTCCGACAAACAATATCTGGTAAAACAGGGGGATACGCTTTTCGTTCCCAGACAAAAGAGTGCCGTTGGCGAAACCATGGCAATCAAAACCATGGCACAAATTGACGGAGAAAATACCGTTCTGAACCCTGCAGGGAGCATTCAGGCAAGAATTCTTGGTCATGTCAAGGATGAGAAGGTAATCGTTTTCAAGAAAAAACGCAGAAAACGCTACCAGTCAAGAAACGGACACCGTCAGCAGATGACCCAGATCGAAGTTCTTTCGCTGTAAAAAGAAAATTCAGGATTTTTAACGTTAATTTTTTGCTATGGCTCATAAAAAAGGTGGCGGATCGACAAAAAACGGTCGCGACAGTAATCCGAAATATCTCGGAGTAAAGGCTGCTGGTGGCTCAACCGTGGCCGCAGGCACAATCATTCTTCGCCAGAGAGGCACTGTTATCAAGCCGGGCATGAATGCTGGTCTTGGACGTGATCATACCATTTTTGCTTTGATTGATGGCGTGGTTACCTTCCGCAACGGACGGAACAACAAAAAGCAGGTCAATATCCTCCCCTGCTGAGTTGGGCTTGCGAATAAACAAGGTTACATCGAAAAAAGCCGTCTTTTTCAAGAGCGGCTTTTTTTATTTTCGATAGGCGCTTCTGCACATGTCATAAACTAAACTAATCTATTCATATGAAAATAACAGTTATCGGAGCGGGAAATGTAGGTGCTACTGCCGCCCTTCGCATTGCTGAAAAACAGCTCGCAAAAGAGGTTGTTCTGATTGATATCGTTGAAGGCATCCCTCAGGGAAAAGCTCTTGACATGTACGAGTCCGGAGCTGTCGCTCTTTTCGATACCACTGTCCTTGGATCCAACGATTATAAAGATTCTGCAGATTCTGATATTGTGCTTATTACTGCCGGTCTGGCAAGAAAACCTGGCATGTCAAGAGAGGATCTTCTGAAGATAAACGCCACAATCATCAGGGATGTTACCACCGAGGTGATGAAATATTCAGCCAACCCGATCATCATTATGGTCTCGAACCCGCTGGATGTGATGACCTTTGTTGCATGGAAGGCAAGCGGTCTTCCAAAAGAGAGAGTAATCGGTATGGCAGGTGTTCTTGATACTGCGCGTTACAAAAATTTTATTGCTGAAGCATTGGATGTTTCCATGCAGGATATCAGCGCAATGGTACTTGGCGGTCACGGAGATTCAATGGTGCCAATCGTGAATTATACCAATGTTGCCGGTATACCGTTAACAGAACTGCTTCCGCAGGATAAGATCGATGCACTGGTAGAGCGCACAAGAAATGGCGGCATTGAAATAGTCAACTATCTGAAAACCGGCTCTGCGTTCTATGCACCGGCAGCATCTGCGGTAGAGATGATTGAGGGAATCACCAAGGATCGTAAACGTATTATCCCTTGCACAACCCTTCTTGAAGGTCAGTACGGTATTGAGAGTGTCTTCTGCGGTGTTCCTGTCAAACTCGGAAAAAATGGTGTTGAGCAGATTCTTGAAATCAACCTCACCGCCTCCGAGCTGGAAGCACTCCGGAAATCCGCCGCTCTTGTTGAAGAAAACTGCAAAAACCTCGCAACTCTTCTTGGATGAACACTGAGTTCTGAATGAACCGGTGTACATTGAAAAAAGCGGATGAAAATCCGCTTTTTTCAATATTGGGCAATCAACAAAACAGCAAGAGTGACAGACCAGTTACTCGGTACATGCCGGCTCTTCGTGAGTAATGCAATGAATGGCGCCGAGGCCCCAGACAAGGTCGGAACAATCGATACCAACAACCCGCCGATCAGGGAAAAATTCCTGCAAAATATCTATGGCTTTCTGATCCTGCGGACATCTATAGGTCGGAACAAGCACCACCGTATTGGCTATATAGAAATTGGCATAGCTTGCTGGCAGACGAAACCCTTCGAAAGAGAGTGGGGATGGCATCGGTAGTTTAACCACCGTGAGCGGATGACCACCAAGGTCGGTAAAGCTTTTCAGTCTCGTGTAGTTCTCCTGCAACGCTTCATAATTCACATCCGATGGATCATCCTCAACAGCAATCACCACGGTGCTCTCATTGACAAAACGGGCCATATCGTCAACATGACCTTCGGTGTCATCACCAACAATACCATCACCAAGCCAGAGAACTTTTTCAACGCCAAGATAGTGGTGGAGTTCCTGTTCAATCTGCTTGCGACTCAATGCAGGATTACGGTTCGGATTCAGAAGGCAGGCTTCACTGGTCAGCAGCAGCCCCCTTCCGTTGACATCAATTGAGCCTCCCTCAAGAACCATCGCAGGTGAAACAAGCGGCAAGTGCTGCAGGGAAGCAATTTTTTCCGGAACCGCATTATCTGCCTCATAGGATGTATATTTTTCACCCCAGGCATTATACTCCCAGTTCAAAATAATTTTTTCACTTCTGCCCTCTCTCTGACGGAAAACAAAGTTCGGCCCATGATCCCTGCACCAGGCATCATTGGTCGGTATCTGGTGAAAAAAAAGGCGATCCATCTGCAGTTGGGGATGGTCTGCACTGCGAAACAAGGCGAGCACTTGCAGCTCCATCGCTTCATCAAGAACGTTAATATGCACCTCCTCGGAAGAGCTCAGCCAGGATGCAATTTGTACAAAAACGGCAGGAATCGGTTCAAACTTGCCTGGCCAGGTCTCAAGCCTGTGAGGCCAGGAGAGCCAGGTTGCCTTATGAAAAGCCCACTCAGGGGGCATGAAATAACTCAGCTCAGTCATAAATAAATCGCTCAGTTCAGGAATTTACATCACGATCGGCAGCATGCTCTCTGATACGCATGATACGCTGTAGTACCGGGGGATGGGAGTAATTGAGAAAAACGTAGAACGGGTGTGGTGTCAAATTTGAAAGATTGTTCCGTGACAACTTTTTAAGAGCATCGGCCAGGGCCGTTCCCCGCTCAAAGGTCGATACCGCATAGGCGTCAGCCTCGTACTCATGTTTTCGTGAAAGAAGCTGGAGAAGAAGAGAAAGTATCCACTCCACGGGAGTATAGAGCAGCGAAAAAAAGATCAGGCTGCCATAGACAGAGAGATCCTTCATGAAAAATGCATCAAAAAGGGAGCGGTTATTCATAACAAGAGAGAGAAGAAAAAACAGCGCACCAAGATTGCAAAAACTTAGCACCAGATTGACGATGATATGCTTTTTCTTGAAATGGCCAATTTCGTGAGCAAGAACTGCAACCAGTTCATGAACAGGATGAGCCTCAATCAAGGTATCGAAAAGGGCAATTCTTTTGCGTTTGCCGAAGCCGGTAAAAAAGGCATTTGCCTTTGCCGAGCGCTTTGATCCATCAAGAACAAAAATACCGGAAAGAGGAAACTCTACTTTAGCCGCATACTGCATGATCGCACTCTTTAGGTCGCCCTCTTCAAGAGGAACAAACTTATTGAACAAGGGCATAATCCATGTCGGAGCAATATACTGGAGCAAGAGAGAGATCATCGTAATTCCACCCCAGGCCAGGAGCCAGGCCATCGAACCTGCTGTCTCAAAAAACCAGAGAACCGCAGCCAGCAAAGGGATGCCAAGAAGCAGTGAGAGTACAATGGTTTTCAACAAATCAGCCACAAACACCGCTGGTGTCGTTTTATTGAAACCGAATTTCTCCTCAATAAAAAAGGTTTTGTAAAGACTGAAGGGAAGATCAATCACTGTCTGCATCAGCAGCAAGGCTCCGATATAGAGCACACCGCACACGATTGGACTATAACCGTATCCTCTCAGGAACTGGTCGAGCAGATTAAAACCGCCCGCAAACCAGAAAAGCAGAAAAAAACAGAGATCAACCGCCGCAGCAAATAACGAAAAACGGGTTGAAACGCTCAGATAATCCCGTGATTTCCGATAAGCCTCCTCATCAAACAGTTCGATGAACTCATCAGGCACTCCGGCTTCAGAGGCCTTGAGATTCAACAGTTCCGAAACCAGTTTAACAAAAAAAGTAAAAAGCAGCGTAAAAAAAACGACCGCACCAAATAGGTTCATAAGCGCAGAGTATATTAAAAGGGTATATCAAAAAGGTCTTTTTGCACCCTTTACTCGTCAAGATAGCGTTTCTGCAGTTCAGAGTACGTTTCAATCCGGCGATCACGCAAAAAAGGCCAATGGGATCGGTAAAATCCTATACGACTCCGATCACAATTGGCAAGAAGAATCGTTTCATCCTGATGAGCAGCCTCCTCCACAATCTGACCAAAAGGATCGCAGACAAAACTGTTGCCCCAGAACTCCAGCTCATCTTCAATCCCCACCCTGTTGGCTGCTGCAACGAAAACACCGTTGGCAATGGCGTGGCTTCTTTGTATGGTCATCCATGCCTCCCGCTGTGAGCGTCGCACATCGGCTGAACGCTCATCGGCGGCCCATCCGATTGCCGTTGGATAGAAGAGGATTTCTGCTCCCTTGAGCGCAGTCAACCGTGCTGCTTCAGGATACCATTGATCCCAGCAAATCAGCACGCCAATCGTGGCATAACGGGTTTTAAAAACCTTATAGCCAAGATCTCCCGGCGTGAAATAAAACTTTTCGTAAAATCCAGGGTCGTCAGGAATATGCATTTTACGGTATTTGCCGAGATAGCTTCCGTCAGCATCAAGAACAACTGCCGTGTTGTGATAAAGACCTCTTGCCCTTATTTCAAAAAAGGAGGCAATAATAACCACCTCCAGTTCTCGGGCGAGCTCCTGCATCAGCAGTGTTGAGGTACCGGGTACAGGCTCTGCGTAATCAAACGATGTATAATCCTCTGTCTGACAGAAATAGCGGGTCATGAAAAGCTCCTGCAAGCAGATAATCCGGGCACCCCGAGCTGCAGCTTCCCTTATTTTATGACATGCTTTTGCAAGATTTTCAGTCGGATCGCTGGTGCAGGAGGTTTGAACGAGTGCTATCGGAACCATTTCAGAATACATTACTGAGGCATGTGATTATTGAAATAAGGGAACAAGAAGACCTGCCGCAAACAGCAGCCCGTGAAGGGTCATCAACTTTCCCGTACCGGCCAGAACCTGATTCAACTCTTTGCCCTCGCTCGCATAGAGCCTCCTGATCATCATGAAAGCAAGTGGAGCTGAGCACAGCGAAAGCAGAACCCAGGGCGAATAGTGGTTCAGCCAGAGCAGTGCAGGAACAAGATAGGCAAGAACCGTCAAGGCAATATAAAGCCTGCGCGCCCAATCACCGCCAATACGCGCCGGAAGGGTCATTTTCCCAACCTTGCGGTCAGTTGCAATATCGCGGATATTATTTACAAGAAGAATATTGACCGAAAACGCCCCTGGAGCTACCGCTGCGAGAAGGATCGGCAAGGTAAGAGTTTGAGCTTGAACATAGTAGGTACCACCGACAGCAACCAGCCCGAAAAAGAGAAAAACAAAAAAGTCACCGAGGCCGGAATAGGCTATCGGATAGGGGCCTCCTGTATAACCCCAGGCAAAAAGAAGTGAGAGCAGACCAATGACGAGAATCGGCCAACCTGCAATGGAGACGAGATAGAGGCCAAGGAGAAAAACAGCCCCAGCCAGTGAAGCTGATACCGTAATCATCTTTTTTTCGCTGATGAGACCAGCGGCAACCGTTCTTGTCGGACCAAGCCGTTCGGCGGTATCAGCTCCCTTGCGAAAATCATAGATCTCATTGATAAAATTGGTAGCTACCTGGATGCCAAGCGCACAAATCAGGGCAACAAGAGCCGGAAAAGGGCGAAACTGACCATCAGCGGCAGCAAGGGCGGAACCAAGAACCACCGGCATCGCACCCGCAGGAAGGGTTTTTGGACGAATCGCAAGCATCCACGCCTGTAGTGAGGCAGGCTTTACTCGCTTAACCATTGTCTGGTGCATTCCTCTTTTCCTTTGCCCCTTTCAGACTGCTGAACATATGACGTATCTTCTCACCTGGCTTGATATAGGTTAAACTGTTGCGTACAGCCATTGCCGCATCACTTAACCCTGTCTGAATAATTTTAAGCTTGCCCGGATAATAGGCAATATCACCGGCAGCGTAGAGCCCGTCAACCGACGTTTTCATATGACTGTCGACAACAAGCGCATTATCGGCCAGTTCGAGGTCCCACCCCGCAAGAGGGCCGAGATCCGACTTGAAGCCAATCAGCAAAAGCAAACGGTCGGCTTCTATACGGCGGCTCTTCCCACTTTTTGAGCGAAGGTGAACTGCAGTCAGCACCTCCCCCTCTCGATCAACTGAACGTACCTCAGTATTCAAAAACACATTGACCCGGCCACTCTCTTTGGCTTCGAGCACCTCTCTTGCCGTCTTGCCATGACCCTGAAACTCGTGCATTCGATGAACCAGAGTCACCTCGGCTGCAGCATTCAGAAGACCAACTGTCCAGTCAAGAGCAGAATCCCCTCCACCAACAATAACTACCCGCTGACCGACAAAATCACTGATATTCTTGACTGCATAAAAGACACTCCGACCTTCAAGATCATCAATATTGTTCAACTGGGGCAGCTTGCGGGGTGAGAAGGCACCCAGGCCAGCAGCAATCAAGAGGGCTCTCGAAAGAAAAACCTTGCCAGAACTGACGGTAACTTCGAATGAACCGTCCTCAAGTTTGCGATACCGGGTTACCGTTTCTCCAAGAATTACTTCCGGATTGTACCGTTCAGTCTGCTTCCATAAACTCTCCACAAGCCCGACCGCTGGAACTTCAGGAAAACCGGCGACATCATAAATATGTTTTTCAGGATAAAGCGCTGCGAGCTGTCCGCCAAGCTGAGGCATACTTTCAATAATACGGCAGCTAATATTATTCATGCCACACTGGAATGCTGCAAATATTCCAGTAGGACCACCGCCGACAATGGTGAGATCACGAATCTCCTCCCCACCGTCAAAATAGAGCTTGTTCAGGGTCATTGGATAAAGGGGTACCAGATTACTGTATATTTTCCTGATCAGGAGCTTTTTCTGTGCCCGAATTTTTTAGATAGATTATACCCTCAGGATCGACCATACCATACAGGATCGTAATCAAATGATCCTGCTCATCCAGTTCATGGATCTCCACATGCATGGCCTCCCTCTTTTTGACTCGATTACCTTCATTATCAATAAAGTAAAAGAGAGCCCTGGTTCCACCATTTGGAGTAACTCCTTCAAACAGGTAGGTACCATCTTCAAGCTCATCAAGTGCGCAACCCGAAGCTGAGGGATCTATAGGACAGGATGCACACTGAGAGTAAAAGCCCGCCTCTGATTCAGCATATTCACAAACAGGAAATTTCATAATTCCACCATCATGTTTTTTTTCAGATATAACGACCGTCAATATAACACATTTCCAATTCATCCGCACTCCCGTAAAATATAATGCGAACAATGAGCACACCCGCTAATCGAGTATATTAATTGTGATAAGAACGCTTATTTTCCGCAAAACAGAATATATTCTCAATTCACAGTGGTTGTAAAACGCTCTGCCGATTTTCAGAATGACAATATTTACTGCACCAAAGACATTCTGGAGCACGGATAGTACACCTGCTTTCGGTCGTCATGATTGAACACGACAAAATTTATTGATTATATTGCTCGGTAGATTTCAGATGTTAAAGAAGCACCGTTGATAACGCCAATGTGGCCGGGGAGCTGAAGAGATCAAGGAAAAGTATCTGCACAATACAAAAAAACAGACCCCAGAGAGCCTGTTTAGAGCAGAGTCAGCCGCTGGTAATGGTGGAATGTTTTTGAACTTGAATACGCGAACCGAAAGTACATCGTTTTTACAACAAAATCCATGGATAGCTAAAAAAGAAGAAACGTAACCATGAAAGACCTCTCTGAAATTGCGATCCTCTTTGTGGATGATGAGCAAGATACACTTGGTTCGTTAAGCCGTTTTTTGCGGAAAGAGCCGTACATAAAACACTTTGCAACAAGTGGAAAAGAGGCCCTTCAACTGCTTGAAACTCATGATATTCAAATTCTTTTAACTGATTTACGCATGCCGGAAATGTCTGGCATGGAACTCATCAATCGGATAAAAATAAGCCATCCGGACATAGTTCGTGTTATTCTGAGCGGCATCCATGATATCGATCAGATTATTGAGTCCATCAATACCGGTGAAGTCTTCCGTTTTATTCCGAAGCCCATTGAGCCACAGGGATTTAAAAAAATCATAACCGATGCGATTGATTATTATCAACTGAAAACTGAGCGGGAGATGCTGTTCGATCAGCTTGAGACGAAAAACAAGGAGTTGTCGAAAGCCAATGATGCGCTTTGCATCATGTCGGCAGAATTAAGACAGAGTGAGGCACAATTCCGGACAATGAACGACTCCGCATTTGACCCTATCTTTCTCCTCAATGAACAAGGATTTATCGTTTATGTCAATCTTGCCGCTGAAACTATTTTCGGAATAACCGAGCGAGCATTCCATCTGAAAAAATTTACAGACATTATCTCGCCACAACCTGACTCTTGCTCCCTGTATAATGCCTGTAAAAAACCCTTCCAGAACCTTGCATCGCTCAGAAATGGTAATGTGCGACAAATAGAGGGCATCAAAAAAGATGGCGGTACTATTCCTCTTGAGGTCACTACAGGAACCGTCATGCTTGACTCCGTACACCATACCGTCATCATCGCAAGAGATATCTCTTCCCGAATTGAGGAGGAGAAAAGCCGGGTACGTTATGAGCACATGCAGCAAGAACTTGAGGCACAAATTGAACAGAAACTGCTGCAAAGTACCATCCCCAATTCTCTTGATGGAGCTTTGATGGGTCAGTTTACGGTCTCTTCAGGTCATCTTAACGGCGACTTTGCAGAGTTTATTCTTTATGACAACAAACATGCTGATATCATCATTGGCGATGTCATGGGACATGGCATCCTTTCGGCTCTGGTCGGTGCGGGATTAAAGACGCTTTTTCTGAAAACAGTTGCTCAACAAAAACATCAGCGCCATAAACTTCCTGAATTGCAGGACATTGTTACTCACGTGCATAAACAGTGTATTCTTGAGCTTCTTGAAATCGGCATTTATGCAACGCTGCTCTTTATACGCCTTGATCTGGAAAATATGGAGTTTTCCATGATTGACTGCGGTCACACGCCCACCATTCATTTTCATGCTGATGAGGGCATCTGCACACTGCTCAAGGGAGAAAACCTGCCAGTCGGCATGATTGAAAAGCAAGAGTACCAGACAATTACTTTCCCGCTCGAGCAAGACGACATTCTTGTGATGTACTCCGATGGCATTACAGAAAGCCTCTTGCCAGACAATACGTTATTCGGCACCGAAAGACTGAGCGATCTGATTGCGCAGTACCACAAACTGCAGCCCGCAGCATTGGTCGAAAAAATCAGTAACCATGTTTTTGAGCTTACTGGCAGACGAACCTTCGATGATGATGCAACCTGCATTGTTATCCGCATCGGATCCCTTAAATCCTCGATGAAATTTGCTCCTGATGAGCGCAAGATTGAAAGCGGGGCACTTGTCGGTTGAAAAAGGGGTTACAATCAACAGGAAAAAGAGCCTTCTCATTCAGTTAACTCATAAGAATAATGTGCTCTACCATACTCGTCATTAGCGATAGACAACGAAGGGAGCCCTGCTGGAAAGAAAGCAAAGAGCAACGTCAGGTCAAATTGCTTTTCGCAGGTTCCGTAGCAGATGCGCAAGAGTGGATTGCTGGAGAGAGTGTTGATCTGACACTTATTGCCCTGAAGGGCCCGGATGATGAAACATTTGCACTTGTCCGCCAATCACTTGAAAAAAATCAAGAGACAAGAGTCATGTTTTTCTCTAATGATAAGGAGTTAGACGACACACTGAGCGCTCTTGCAAAATTCCCGCCAGGAGAACTCAAAAAACTCTTTTCAACCAGGGCGATTGCTGGCGCGACAAAGACAGCGCCGTTTACACACCCGGAGAGAATCGGAACAGCCTCATCACATGAAAGCACAAGCTTCAACGAGCATGAACTCATTGGTAATACACCTGAAATGGAGCGACTCAAGGCCCTTGTGCTTAAAATAGCACCCGTCGGTAACGCCATCATACTTCAGGGAGAGACAGGAGCTGGTAAAAAGGTGCTGGCCCGTACCATACACAACCACAGTTCAAGAAAAAACGAGGTTTTCATCCCTGTAGATTGTTCTGCAATCAATAAAAGCAATGTTGAGGAGAAATTATTTGGTTGCAACGCAAAGGCGTCTGCCGGAGCTGCTCACCATACTCCCGGTCTCGTCCGATCGGCTGATAAAGGAACCCTTTTTCTTGACAGAATTACAGAACTGCCGATAAGCGTACAAACAAAAATAGTACGCACCATCAAGGAACGTACCATTAAACCGGTCGGCTCGTCCACAATCTATCCCGTCGATATCAGAATCATTGCCTCTTCCAACCGCAATCTTGTTGAAAGAGTAAAAAACGGAACCTTCTGCCCGGAGTTCTATGAGCACCTGAATACCATTACACTCTATGCTCCCCCATTACGCGAGCGTTGTGCCGATATTCCTCTCCTGTGCACGCACTTTATCAACAAGCTTTTCTATGACGGCTATCCCAAAAAACAACTTTCCGACAGCGCCATGGCTGCTCTATGCAATTATGAGTGGCCAGGGAACATACGCGAACTGGAAAACGTTATCAGATGTGCTCTTATTCTTTCGGATGGGAGGCAGGTAGAACTCCACGACCTCTCACTTTCCGACAAAAACCATGAACAACAGCTCTGACAGCGACTGAGAACAAGCAACAGGTGACAGGTGACACGGATCGTTGTACTGCTCGTTTCGAAAATATTGTTAACAACATCTTAAAGAGCAATCAAAAAAGGGAGTGTGATGCTGTGAATCAGAGAAAAGATTCCTTAAAAGCTTTGGAAAAAAGACTCTCTGGTCGTTCATGGGGGCATAAAAGTGTCGTGAAGCGAACTCTCTTCAGACTCAGTGCAGCAGCAGCAGGAGCGCTTGAGAGAGTTATTGAGATAACTGCCACACTCGTTGTGACCCTTACCGTTACGGTTCCATTGCTTCTTGTCCTGCTCTTCCGCAAACTCGTTACTGGCACGAAAATCTTTACTTCCAAAACCATTGCGGGAGCTGGCGCCATGCCCATAAGAGTTTATCAGTTCAATACTATCAACACACCCTTGTGTGATCTCCCCCTCTTTTTTGAAGTACTGACCGGACGCCTTGCTTTAGTCGGTACAGCAATCAAAGAGTGGAACCTTAGCGACGCAACTCCTGAAAATGGATATATTGGCATGATGAAGCCTGGTATTATTTCGCTGTGGGATGTTCGGCAATCCAGTAAAATAGCTCATGAAGGGCAACTCTCAATTGAATGGGAATATATCTTTAAAAAACACCCGTTTTATGATTTCATGCTGTTGTTGCGTGCACTGCCAGCCATGCTCTACAGTGAAAAAAACAAAACAGCATCGTCAATATTCCGGTTGCTTGATATCGACCTCAGAAACCTTACCATGGTTGAAGCCGTTACCCTTATTGGAACGAATCTTGCACAAAAAAAACAGTGCACCATTTATTTTGCAAATCCTGACTGCTTTAATAAAATGATCTCCGATCGGGACTATTTCACTATTCTTAAAACGGGTGATTACATCTTCCCTGATGGAATAGGGCTTGTTATTGCAGGAAAAATGCTTCAGACACCGCTCAAGGAAAACATCAACGGCACCGATATGCTCCCCTATATCTGCAGAATGGCTGCATCGAAAAGTCATTCCATTTTTCTCCTTGGCGGAAAACCAGGAATCGCTCAGAAGGCTGGAGAAAAAATCAGCGCCTCATATGGTGTATCCCTGGCTGGAACCGCCCATGGCTATTTCGATCACCAAACGGAGAGTGATGCTGTTATCGAGACAATCAACAACTCTGGAGCAACGATACTTCTTGTAGGATTCGGCGCTCCACTGCAAGAAAAATGGATCAGCCGCCACCGTCACCAACTCAAGGCTGAAGTACTTATGGGAGTAGGCGGACTTTTCGACTTCTATTCAGGAACCACCAAACGTGCCCCCGCCTGGGTCAGGGAAATAGGCTTCGAATGGATCTACAGGATACTTCAGGAACCTGGACGAATGTGGCGAAGATATGTGGTTGGCAATCCTCTTTTTCTCTATCGCGTCATGAAATGGAAAGTATTCAGTCATGAAATAGAAAGTATTCACGCAAACGCAATAACCGTTAAACCTCATGGAGCTTGATCCAACTGTAAGAAGAGAGCTGATACGTCAAATCAGTGGCTCACTCAATCCAAGGGTACGCTACAGAAGGGCCCTGAAGGTTACTGCGTGGGAAACAACAATCAGATTTTCCTACCTGCTGAAAAGAGTACTCGATATCAGTGTTTCAATAGCAGCGCTGGTTGTTTTGTTTCCCCTTCTGCTGATTACAGCAATTGCCATCTGGATAGAAGATCCCGGCTCTGTATTCTATGCCCAAATACGTGTTGGCCAGAACGGCAGACATTTCAGATTTTATAAATTCCGTTCGATGGTTGTCAATGCCGATAAACTCAAACAGGCACTTGCCAGCCATAATGAATCTTCGGCTGGCGTGATCTTTAAAATGAAAAAAGACCCAAGAATCACAAAAGTCGGGAAAATCATCCGTAAATTCAGTATTGATGAGTTGCCGCAACTGCTGAATGTACTCATGGGTGATATGAGCCTTGTTGGGCCAAGGCCTCCATTGCCAAACGAAGTTGCCAAATATACTCTTGAACAACGCAAGCGGCTGCACGTCATCCCTGGCATTACCTGTTTGTGGCAGGTCAGCGGAAGAAGCGATATCCCATTTACTGATCAGGTTAAACTTGATATGCAGTATATACAGAGTGCAGGTTTTCTTAATGATATCCGATTGCTTCTGAAAACCATTCCCGCCGTCCTGACCGGAAAAGGTGCTTATTAACCATAGGAGAAGTTCAATGATTTTTCATCTCGATACATCAACAGGCCAGTCCGTCGGCATAGTAACACTGAAGAACAGAATCGATGCGAGTAACAGCAGCGAACTGCAGAAGGTATTTACGCAATGGTTGCAACAGGCAAGTGTTTTTATTTTTGACTGTAAAGAACTCGACTTTATTGACAGTTCAGGGCTCGGAGCAATTGTCTCCTGCCTGCGCAAAGCGCTGGAACAGCATGGTGATCTGAAACTTGCTGCCCTTGGGCCAAAAGTATCCATGATTTTTGAACTGACAAAAGCAAAAAAACTTTTTTCGATTTTTTCTGACGCAACTGAAGCGCTGCAATCATTCAGCACCGTTGGTACGAAATAAAAGAACTCCATGAAAACACTTATTGTCATCAGAGAACAGGAGTATGCATGGCTTCGTGATATGTTGCCTGGCGTTCACCCGCTGCTTGTACCCGTATGCAACAAGCCTTTTATCGAATTCTTTATAGACTTTTCGATCTTTACCGGCAGCAAGGCCATACGTATTATAAGTGATGGGCTCCTTGGTGAAGTGGAACGTTACTGTGAAAATGGAAGTCGCTGGGGAGTTGAAATAAGTTATGGAAGCATGCAACCTGCTGACGAACTCCCAACGGTCATTGATAAAAACCGGCGCTTCTGCCTTGAGGAAAGAGTTCTGATCATCAAGGGCTTCCTTTTTATCCATTATGATAAAAAAAGAGACTACACCACCCTTTTCGCATCGCTCCCCTCTGGTGAGTTGCTCAGTTGCTGTCATGGCAGCATCACTCTTACAGGAACAGTGAAACCGGAAAGCAGTTCTGCCGATATCCCCTTTTCACTTACAGCTCTTGACACTGTTGGCAAATACTACAGTCTCTGCATGGAAATTCTGAGAAGTGAATTGACAAACTATGTTATACCCGGATACAGCAGCGAAGCCGACTGCTATATCGGCAGAAACGTCGTCATTCCAAAAAGTGCTGAAATAAAAAAGCCGGTTATTATCGGCAACAATGTACAGTTACTTGCCAATACCGTTATCGATACCAACAGCGTCATAGGCAATAACGTCATTGTTGATCGGGAAAGCATTATTTCGGGCAGTATTGTGATGGACAACACCTATATCGGTGAACATCTTGAGGTGAAAAACAAAATCGCAGCAGGCAATCTCCTTATTGACCCTGAAAGCGGCACCTCCATTGTCATGGAAGACCCTCACCTTTTAACCGGCATGACTCAATCCAGAGCGGCAGGCACACTGCTTCGACGAATGGTGCACGCTCTTGCCGCCACCTTTATGATTCTTGTGCTGTTATGGCCTTATCTTCTGCTTCGGCCTGTACTGGGACTGCAAGGCAAGTGGAAAAGAGTGAGAGAGACCTATTATAACGATCTGCCAGGAAAAACTGTTACGCTGACAAAGACAACCATAGACTCCGACGAGCCACTCGGTCAACTTGCCAAAACCCTCTCTCTTGACCGTTTTACCCTGCTCTTCAGAGTACTCAGTGGAAAGCTTGCCCTTATCGGTTATCATCCTGTCCCGATCAATCCTGCTCTTCGGATCATCCCCAATAACACGACAGGCTACACTCCTGCCGTTTTCAGCTATGCAGAAGCCGAAGACTGGCCTGAAATTGGCATTGACACAGAAATAGTTGAACATTATTATGCCGTTCATGGCAATCCTCTAAAAGATATTGCCATGACACAGAAAGCCCTTTTCAACAGAAATCATTAAAACAGGTTGGGTATGAATATCAGTGAAAAAACCATCAACAACTATAAAGTTCTCTCGTTGCGGGGTATGCTCAATGCATCCTCTGCTCCGGCACTGAAAACCTGCGTAGCCGGATTCCCCGATGAACAGTCGATTGTCATTGACCTGGAGAACGTTGATTTTCTTGACAGCAGCGGCCTTGGTGCACTGGTAGGAATTGCCCGAAAAAAAAAGGCGAGCAAAGCCATTATGAAACTGGCAAGAATGAATGAAAGAGTCAAAAAAGTATTTGAAATAACACAGGCACACACCCTGTTTGATATTTATGATGATGTTTCAGCTGCGGCTGATGCATAAAAAAGAGATGCAAATACAAAAAACCATCTTATCCATGAACCCAATTGTCACCTTAACATTGCAGGCAGATCTCCGTTATCTGCGTATTGCATCAGTTACAGCATGTAATGTGGCTGAAATTTTTGCCAATATGGCCTGTACAGTCGGTAATATTGCTGAATTCTGTCATGCCTATGAACTCTCCGTCAGTGAAGCCTTTACGAACTCGGTACGCTATGCGGAACCATCTCGCTCCGAAAAAGAGGTTACGATATGCTTCAGTTCCGACAACGGTACCCTTGCGATGAGCATTATCGATACCAATGCCCAGTTCAATCCTATAACCCAGGCTCCGGACATCAACAGTTATCCCGAGGGTGGGTATGGACTTTTTTTGATCCACCGCCTTATGGACACCGTTTCCTACACAAGGAGAGATGGAGAGAATATGCTGACAATGACAAAACAGTCGACTATAACACAGGCAGCAAATGCATAAACCAATAACCCCGGACAAGACGATGTTATCCGTTGTCATTGTCAGTTATAATACGAGGGAAATTCTTCGAAACTGTCTTGATGCACTCTTTGAAAACAGCAAAGGTGTGCATATGGAGGTATTTGTTGTCGACAACGACTCTGCCGATGACTCTGCTGCCATGGTGCAGCACGACTTTCCCCTTATTCGATTGATCGCGAACGACAAGAACCTCGGATTTGCTGCTGCCAACAATCAGGCATTTGCTCTGGCATCGGGTCGATACATCATTCTTCTCAACCCTGACGCTTATATCAGACCCGCCTCAATTGAACACTGTTTGACGTTCATGGAGCAAACCCCGCAATGTGGCCTTGCGGGTGGGAAAATTATCTCGCCCGAAGGGCGACTTGAACCCAGTGCACGTCGCTTCCCTTCAGCGCTCTCCAAACTCCTCACTCTGTCAGGATTGAGTGGGAAATTTCCTGGCTCACCCATGCTCAACCATTATGAGTTCGGTGGCTTTGCGCATGATCACCCTCTTGAGGTTGACTGGGTACCAGGCACATTCACCATCATCCGCAAGGCGATGCTTGATGCCATAGGAGCCTTTGATGAACGATTCTATATTTACTATGAGGAGACCGACCTCTGTCTCAGGGCAAAAAAGGCTGGATGGAAAGTTTTTTTTATAAATAATGCAGAAGTTATGCATATCGGCGGAGCCTGCAGCAAAACCAGAAAAGACAAGACTTTTGACAATAAAGCCTCACAGGTACTGACCTTCAGAATGCGAAGCGAATGGCTCTATTACCATAAAAATCGGGGTATTATAGCCGTCCTCTCATGTGCAGGTGTTGAACTTCTCTGGCATGCGGCACGCTACACGAAAAACCTGCTCCTGCCTTTTGGCAATGCCGAAAAAAAACGTTCAGCAGCAACATCGGTAATGTCGCAGATCGTACAATCGCTGAAAGAGACCAAATTCGGAACGCTTTCACCACCATCTCCTTGGTAAACCTGCCAATGAAACTGTTCAGCAACATACAGGCCGATCTTGCCACTTATGAGGGTTCATGGAGCAGCCAGGGATTTTGGGTGATGGTTGTCTACAGATTCGGAAGATGGCGCTATACCATTAAAAACGACATGATACGGAAGCCCTTTTCCCTGCTTTACCATGTACTCTACAAATTCATCCAGATAATAACCGGTATTGAACTTCCCTGCGAAGTACCTGTTGGAGCAAATTTCCGTATCGACCATTTTGGTGATATCATCATCAGCGGATATGCACGCTTTGGTGATAATTGTATCTTGAGGAATGGTGTAACCATCGGCCTGAAAAATATCGAAGAAAAGGCTGCCCCCCATATCGGCAACAACGTCAATATCGGTACAGGAGCGAAAATATTGGGAAACATCACCATCGGCAATAATGTCGATATCGGAGCAAACGCTGTTGTCATCGAAACCATACCAGATAACGCTCTCGCAGTGGGAGTTCCTGCAAAGATCATCCTCAAAAAAACGGGACAGAAACGAGATTAATATCTTTTCATGCAAGCTCTCAGTCTCAGTCAGCACTTCGTCACTCGTCAGAACATGAAAAACAACCGAAACCTCTTTTTAGCAAGTCGTCACATTGTGCTCTGGTTTACAGTAGTGCCTTTGCTTTTGGCAGCATGCAGTGGGCTCTCTCCAAAGATCACTCGTACTCCTGCTCCTGCTGAGAGAGGCTTTCAGATCAATCAACCCAAAAAAGATCAAAAATTTGCCTCTCCGGCACAAATCGAGAAAATCACCCCCATCACCAATTTTGAGTATCGTCTTGGTCCGGGTGATGTTGTCAACATCAAAATCTGGCGCAGACCAGAACTATCACAAGAGGGCATTATCGTCTCACCCGATGGATTGATTGCCATACCAAGAGTTGGCAGTGTCAATGTATTAAACCTTACACAGGAAGAGGTACAAAAGATAATCACGGTAAAACTGGAGCCACTGTACATTAAGCCCGAAGTGACTGTCTGGGTAAGGGAGTTTCATAACAATAAGGCATTTGTCCTCGGGCGCGTCGGGAAACCGGGCGTCATCAATTTTCCAGGCAGAGGAACACTTCTTGAAGGACTCGCTCTGGCCGGAGGACTTCCCGATCAGGGAAAACTCACAAGATGTGCCATCATCCGGGGAAGAGAAAACGTCATCTGGATTGACTTGCAGGACCTTCTTAAAAACGGAAATATGGCTCTTAATGCCCCGATAATGAACAATGATGTCATCTTTATTCCTGAACTGAACGATGAGCTGATCTATGTCATGGGTGAAGTGCTCAACCCCGGCGCTATCCAGTTGAAAGACGGAATGAACGTCCTCAAAGCAATCATGCTTGCAGGAGGGATGAACAAAAACGCAAATGCTGAAAAAGTCTTCGTGATAAGACAACAAAGTGTTAATGGCGATGTTATCAGGGTAGACTTTAAAAGACTGGTTGAAAGGGGTGATTTCAGTCAAAATTTCGCTCTTTTACCAGATGATATTGTTTTTATCAGCCCAACGGGCATGGCAAAATTCAATTACACTCTCGACAAACTGACTCCCGCGTTACAGATTCTCAATCTCGGGACTTCTGATGCTGAAACGTTCGGAATTATGGCAAAATTACGCCAGAACCTCTGGAATCAAAGCGGATTTGTCAACAGCAGCACAACAACAACCGGAAATTGAAAGAATGATCGATCAATACCCAAAAAGAACCGTATAGGCTGATCGGAGACTTAACTCAAGACGGAGCAACCAATTGATAGAGCCACATTTACTTGTTATCCCATCCGTTCCGGTATGGCTGCAGGATAATACCTTCATTTTTGATCGTAAATTTTACGATGGCATGGCTTTGTATACCCAAAAGTGGCCCGGAAAAGTCAGTTCTCTTATGTCAACCACAACCGCTCTGCTCCCGGACTTTGGTATTATCAAAAAAACAGAGCAAGAGCTCCCTTTCAGATGCCTGACCATAGAGGCGGAAGAGTTGATTGGAGAAGAACATCTGAAGGGCGCATCAATTGTTCTTGCATCCGGCGATGCGTACAATCAACTGCATGTCAGCAACTTATGCAGAAAAATGAAGATAAAATGCGTTTACGTCATTGAGTACATACCTGAAACACGATATCAAATTGCCTCACTAAGTACCAATAATCCCCTGGTCAAACTGCGCAGGTTTTTTTACATCTGGCATCATGAAAAAAAGAGAGTGTCAGCATTTCAGCTTGCTGATGCTCTTCAGTCTAACGGAACTCCTGCTTATTATGAATACAACCGCTTCAAAAATAATCTTTTATATTTCGACACCCGCGTCGATAGCCGACACAGTATAAGCACCCCCGATCTTGAAAAGAGACTGGAGCATTTGTCTCAAGGCAAACCGCTCCGTCTTGCTTTTTCCGGTCGCCTGATTCAGATGAAAGGAGCAGATCAATTGATCACTCTTGCCAAAATGCTGAAAAAAGAGGCACTTCCCTTCAACATGACGATCTATGGTACCGGGGAGCTGGAAAATGAGATGAAAAAAAACATAAAGGAATACCAACTTGAAAATCAAGTCTCCATGCCGGGTGCGGTAGATTTTTATACTCAACTTATCCCTGATCTGAAAACAACTATTGATTTATTTGTTTCCCTGCACAGACAAAGCGACCCATCCTGTACCTATTTGGAAACCTTATCATGCGGTGTCCCCATTGTTGGATATAACAACAAGGCTTTTGCCGGTTTGCTTGAATTGGCAGATATTGGATGGGGGGCGAAAATAAACGATCTTGATACAATCAAAAAAATTATTATTCAACTCGACAAAAACAGAGCCATTATTTCAGAAAAGTCAAAAAACAGCATTGTTTTTTCACAGCAACATGATTTTGAAAGCACATACAATAATAGAGTTAATCACCTCCTGTCAATATTTAATCAATAAAAGGAACTCCTTAAAATGAATGATATTGTTAACATCGTATTTGCAACTGACAAGAACTATATCCAGCACTTGTGCGCTGCATTAATATCATTACTGGAAAACAACAAGGATCTCTCTATTGACATCTACATTCTCAGTAGTGGAATGTCAAAAAAAAGCTATAGAAACATACAGGAAATCATTGACAAATATCATTGTCGACTAAAACATATTACTATTTCAGATGAACTTTTTGTCACACTGGCCGTAACACACCCCTTCTACCCGAAAGGCACCTATTACCGCCTGCTGATTCCGGAACTTATTGATACAGACAAGATACTCTATCTTGATTCCGACATCATCGTTAACGGCTCAATAAAAGAGTTATATGAACAGGATCTGGAAGATTATTATGTCTGTGCGATTGAAGACCCTGGCTTCGACAGACATGAACAATTAAAAATGAATAAAAATTCAAAATATTTTAACTCCGGGATGATGCTTATAAATTTAGCGCTATGGAAAAAAACCGGACTACAAAAAAAAGTTATCGATTTTATAGAAAATAACCCGCAAGCGATCTGGTTTCCGGATCAATGCGGCTTAAATTCAGTTATCAACGGAAAATGGAAAAAAGTTCCTCTTAAATTTAACCAGCAATCCTCAATATTCACTCCTTCTTTTGAAAATAAATTCGATTGCTTCAGTAAATCAGAATTGGAAGAGGCAAGGAAAAATCCGGTAATCATTCATTATACAAGCGGCTCGAAGCCATGGCATTCAACAAATACTCATCCCTATAAATATCTCTATTGGAAATACCTGAAAATGACAAGATACAAGCATTCAATATACTCAGACCTTAGGCCGATGCATCTCCTCAAATCAATAATTCCGGCTGATTTGAAAAAACAAATCAAAACGATCATAAAAAAAGTGTTATCACGATAACGACATGACAAACAATATCCGTAAATTATTTTCAGGGTCTTTCCTGCTCTGGTTTTAACTTAACGAAGTTCCAAACCGTATCACAACTGATGAAAACCAATGGATAACCAGCAATTCCAGATTTGAAAATGGTAAATAGAATTATATCAATTAAGCACAGCTATCAATTTTATGGCCTATAGATTTCCATTACCACGAATAAGTGGTTACTCGGAGAGATTAATCGGGACATAAA